>Ga0209508_1000008_pt1 | contig 248587 bp, 225 predicted proteins | sample AD_UKC129_MetaG_FD_184427 | JGI IMG/M metagenome (GOLD analysis project Ga0209508, IMG submission 184427) | Active sludge microbial communities of municipal wastewater-treating anaerobic digesters from Canada - AD_UKC129_MetaG (SPAdes) (version 2) | ecosystem: Engineered > Bioreactor >...
TAACTTGACAGGTTAAGGGGGATTTCATTAATATATAGAAGCCTTGAAATAGCTGGCAGGCGCGTAGCTCAGTGGGAGAGCGCTTCCTTGACGCGGAAGAGGCCGTGGGTTCAATCCCCTCCGCGCCTACCATTACCTCTGATTTTTGCGGGTATAAAGGTCAGTTTTGTTTATGGTAGAATAAAGATCAAAGCTAAGTTGAGTCAATGGAAGAATTAATCAAAATTAAAGTTGGGGAGTCTATTTTTTCTTTACCCAAAGGGACACCTCTATCAGAGCTTATACCACAGCTCAGGCTCGAAGAAAAACCTCTGTTGTTCCGAAGTGGCCAGGAGCTACTGGATATCAGCTATCCAGCTGACCAAGATCGTGAGATCGAACCTGTAACTGCCAGCGATCCAGAAGCACTGGAGATTCTGTGGCACAGTGCCTCTCACCTTCTGGCCCAGGCTGTACTTGAACTTTTTCCAGGAGTCCAGGCCGGAGTTGGTCCAGCCACCGAGACAGGTTTTTATTATGATTTTCTTCGTGATCAAGCCTTCACTCCCGAGGATCTGGTGGCTATTGAAACAAGAATGCGGGAACTAGCGGCCCAGGACCTGCCTATCCGGCGGCGGGTTTTAAAAAAAGAAGAGGCCATCAAGATTTTTGAAGACCGCGGCCAGAAGCTAAAGGTAGAGCTGATACAGGAAAAAGGTGGAGCTGAAGTCACCTGTTATGAACAGGGAGATTTTATTGATTTCTGCCTCGGTCCACATCTGCCATCGACTGGCTATATCAAATATGTTAAGTTACTGTCGGTTTCAGGTGCCTACTGGAAGGGTGATGAACGCGGCCCTCAGTTACAGAGAATTTATGGAACGGCCTTCTTCAGCCAGAAAGAACTTGATGATTATCTGAATTTTCTGGAAGAAGCCAGAAAACGTGATCACCGCCGCCTGGGCCAGGAACTCGAGCTCTTCCATACCAGTGACGATCTCGGAGCCGGCCTGGTCATCTGGCAGCCAAAAGGGGCAATTATTCGCTATTTGATTGAAAATTTCTGGAAAGAAGAACACCTGAAAGATGGCTATGATTTTATCTATTCTCCACATATAGCCAAACTTGATCTCTGGAAGAAGAGCGGCCACACTGAATTTTACGAAGCCATGTATCCGCCCCTGGAACTGGAAGGCTGTCAATATCAACTCAAACCTATGAACTGTCCTTTTCATATCATTGCTTACAAATCCCGGCAACGCTCTTACCGGGAGCTGCCTTTGCGCTGGGCGGAGCTCGGTACAGTTTACAGATACGAAAGGAGCGGGGTTCTCCACGGTCTGCTTCGGGTCAGAGGCTTCACCCAGGACGATGCTCATATCTTCTGCCGCGAGGATCAGCTCGAAGATGAAATCAAAGGAGTCATTCGCCTGGCCATCAGGCTGTTGCGGGCTTTTGGCTTTGAAAATTATCAGGTTTATTTAGCTACCAGACCTGAAAAATACGTGGGCAGCCTGGCCGACTGGGACAAGGCGGAAAAGGCCCTGGAAGAAGCTTTAAAAAGCTCAGGCCTGTCTTATCAGATAGATCAGGGTGAAGGCGTTTTTTATGGCCCGAAAATAGATATCAAGATCAAAGATGCCATCGGCCGTTTATGGCAATGTACAACCGTCCAGTTGGACTTTAACCTGTCGGAAAGGTTTGATCTGACCTATGTTGGAGAAGATGGTAACTTCCACCGTCCCTTTATGGTTCATCGAGCTCTTTTAGGTTCCCTGGAAAGGTTTTTCGGGGTATTAATTGAGCATTATATGGGGAATTTCCCCCTCTGGCTGGCGCCAGTTCAAATGATCATTTTACCCATTGCCGACCGCCACGAAGCCTATGCCAGAGAAATTCAGTCCAGGCTGGTAGCCGAAGGCCTGAGAGCTAAGATCGATGAGTCCAGAGAAAAAATCGGGAAGAAAATTCGGCAGGCCGAAATGGAAAAGATTCCACTCATGGCCATTGTCGGTGACAAAGAAATGAACGGCGGCAGTCTCTCCTTGAGAATACATGGTCAGGGCGATCTGGGTGAGATGAAGATAGACACCTTACTCCCCAGACTAAAACAGTTAATTCAAGAAAAATCTTTAGAAATAAAAATATAGGAGGTCACCTATTTTCCAAAGAGAACCTTATCGTCCCCCAAAAGCTAAGGAGCATCCCCACAGGATAAATGAAATGATCAGGGCACCAGAAATTAGAGTAATTGATGAAGATAAGAATCAATTAGGGGTAATGTCTGTCCCTCAGGCCCTGGCTATCGCCCGGGAGAAAGGACTGGATCTGGTTGAAATCGCCCCTCAAGCCACTCCCCCTGTCTGCCGGATCATGGATTATGGCAAGTTTCTTTATGAACTCCACAAAAAAGAGCATGAAGCCAAGAAACACCAGAAACAGGCTCAGATTAAGGAAATTAAATTCAGACCAAAAATAAGCATCCATGATTACAATTTTAAGTTAAAACACATTCGCCGCTTCATTGAGGATGGAGATAAGGTTAAAATTACCATCATGATTCGGGGCCGGGAAAGGTCTCATCCCGAAATGGCCTACCAGGTTATGGATAGAATTTTATCAGACGTCTCTGACATAGCCCGCCTGGACGGAGAAGTAAAAAATCAGGACTGGGCCAGCACCGCTCTGATTGTGCCGATAAAAACAGGAGGAAAAGATGCCAAAGCTAAAAACCAACCGGGCAGCGAAAAAGAGGTTCAAAATAACCGCAAACAAGAAGGTGCTCCACAAAAAAGCTAATAAAAGCCATATTTTGACCAAAAAGTCATCTAAAAGAATCAGACAGCTGGGCAAGAAAGTTGAGTTGAGTCCGGCTGATCTGAAGAAGGTCAAAAAGATGCTGCCTTATGACTTTTAATAGCCAGCCTGAACACATGGCAGAAAGCACCAGCAGGAAAGGAGAAACATTATGCCAAGAGTAAAAAGAGGCTCTAAGAAAAAAGAGCGCCGGAAAAAAATATTAGCCCAGGCTAAAGGTTACTGGGGAACCAAAAAAAGCAATTACCGGGCGGCCAAGGAAGCCGTAGAGAAGTCGATGCAATATGCCTATCGTGATCGCCGGAATAAAAAAAGAGACTTCCGGCAATTATGGATAATAAGGATTAAAGCCGGCGCTCAGGCCAACGGCATTTCCTATAATCAGTTTATCAGAGGACTTAAAAATCTGCAGATTGAACTCGATAGGAAAATTCTGGCTGAACTGGCAGTTAAAGCACCGGCTACCTTTGCTTATCTGGCTGAACAGGCTAAACAGGTCCAGGCTTCTTCAAGGACATGAGCAGCCTTCAAGAGAAATTAGAGCAGTACCGCCAGCTTTTTAATGATCTGGCCGCCAAAACCAAAAATAGCAAAGAAGTAGAGGAGTTAAAACAGACTTTTCTCGGCCGGAAGAAGGGCTATTTAACTCTGCTTTTCGACGAACTAAAACAGTTGCCACCAGACGACAAAAGGAGCGCGGGAGAAGCCCTGAACAAATTTAAGACAGAAATCCAGCAAGCCCTGTCTGAATTAGAAGAGCGATGCCGAAGGCCAGAGGCTGAGAAGCCGCCGACTGATCTGACTCTCCCCGGTAAAAAAATCTACTGGGGAGCTCCTCATCCCCTGACTCTTTTTCAGAAAAAGATAGAAAAAATATTTGTCTCGATGGGCTTTTCGGTGGAGGAAGGCCCTGAAATCGAAACTGATTATTATAATTTCGAAGCACTTAATTTTCCTCCATATCATCCGGCTCGAGATAGCTGGGATACTCTTTATATAAATGACAAACTGCTGTTACGAACTCACACTTCGCCGGTTCAAATCCGTGTCATGGAGAAAAAGAAACCGCCTATCCGGATTATTATTCCTGGCAAGGTTTACCGGCGAGAAACGCCCGACCCGACTCATTTACCTATGTTCCATCAGGTTGAGGGGCTGGTCGTTGATCGGGGAATAACGTTCGCCCATCTTAAGGGGACACTGGACTATTTCATCAAGGCCCTTTTTGGGGAAAAAATAAAGATCCGCTTTCGTCCCAGTTTTTTTCCTTTTACTGAACCATCAGCCGAAGTGGACATTGAATGCCTTGCCTGTCATGGGCTGGATGCTCAATGTCGGGTATGTGGCGGAACTGGCTGGAAGGAAATTCTGGGAGCCGGCCTGGTTGATCCCCAGGTATTCAAAAATGTCAATATCGACCCGGAAAAATACAGCGGTTGGGCTTTTGGCCTGGGCATTGACCGGACAGCCATGCTGGCTTATGAAATCCCTGAGATGCGTTATTTTTATGAAAATGATTTGAGATTTTTGAGGCAGTTTAACCGAAAATGAACATTTCATACGACTGGCTAATAGAATATCTCGACCTTAATCTTTCCCCCCGGGAACTGGCTAAATATTTTGATCAGATCGGTTTAATGGTTGAAGCGGTCAAAGAGATCGATGGCGACACTGTTTACGAAATTGAGACTTACGCCAACCGACCTGATACCCTCGGCCACCTCGGCGTGGCCCGAGAACTGGCTGCTCTCTTCGGACTGCCTTTAAAATCGCCTTCCTGGCCGCTGGCTGAACTTGACCGGTTAACTACCGAGCTGGTTGATATTCAAGTGCTGGACAGCCAGCTCTGTCCTCGCTATTGCGGACTGGTGGTAAAAGGAGTGCAGGTTGGCCCTTCTCCTGAGTGGCTAAAAAGAAGAATTGAAGCGGTTGGCCTCCGCCCCATAAATAATGTGGTTGATATCAGCAATTATGTCTGTTTTTCACTTGGTCAACCACTCCATACTTTTGATTTCAGCCAGTTAAAGGAAGCCAGAATCATTGTTAGAAGAGCCAGGAAAGGTGAAACTCTTCGTACCCTGGATGGACAGCTATTAGAGCTAACCCCTGACATGCTGGTCATAGCGGACGAAAGTAAGCCCGTAGCTCTGGCCGGTATTATTGGTGGCGAAGAGTCAGGTATCAGTGAAAAAACGACCGATGTTTTTATTGAGAGCGCCAATTTTGACCCGGTTTCAATCAGGCTGACAGCTAAAAAGCTTGGCCTGATGACGGATGCTTCCTATCGGTTCGAACGAGGCGTTGATATCAATGCCGCCCCGCTGGGAGCTAAAATGGCAGCTTCCCTTCTGGGTCAGTTTGGCGGAAAAGCCTCCAGAGGGCTGCTGGACGTTTATCCTAACCCCAGAAAACCCAAATCTGTTCCTTTGCGACTGAAAAGAGTCGGGGAGCTACTTGGAATCGAAATCCCGGAGGAATTTGTGGTTCGAACGCTAACTGCTCTTGGCCTGAAACTAAATGAGCAGAAACCCGGGGTGTGGGTAACTGAAATTCCCAGTTTCCGGGTTGATCTGGAGCGGGAGGCTGATCTTATTGAAGAAATTGCCAGGTTTTTCGGCTATGACCGCATTCCAACGGAAGTAACGCCAGCCAGGTCTTTTGAACTGCCAGCAGACGAGCGGCAGGACTGTCTCTGGCTATTAAAAGAAATTTTATTTCATTATGGTTTTGATGAAGTTATTAATTTCAGTTTCGGAGATCGGGAAAAAGAAAAAATCTGGCATACTGGCTATGACCCAATCGAGCTGCAGAATCCGATTTCTTCCCGGGCTTCGATTCTCAGGACCTCACTTCTTCCCGGACTGGTTGAGAATACTGTCTGGAACTATAATCGAGAGGCAGATGGGGTGCACATCTTCGAAACAGGCAAGATCTATTTCTGGGAAGAAGATGGAAAACAACGAGAAGAATGGCATCTCGGACTGTTGACCAGCGGTCAGCGAGAGGCAAAAACCTGGAATCAGCCTGCCCGGGAAACCGATTATTTCTTTCTAAAAGGGGCCATCGAAGACCTGTTTTTTTATCTTGGCTATGAAGCACCTTATTTTGAGCCTGAAGACCATAGCTTTTTTCAGACAGGCCAGGCTGTGAAAATTTCGATCAAAAAAGAACCCGTTGGTTATCTTGGGCTGTTAAAGTCAGAAATCAGACAGGCCTATGGGCTGGACAAACTGGCTTACGGTGCTGAGTTCAATCTTGAAGTTCTGTTTGATCGCCAGCCTCGAGCTTTCAGCTTTACCCCTGTTCCTAGATTTCCGGGAGTGGTGCGTGATCTATCCTTCCTGGTCGACTCCACGATCAATTTTCAGGATATTTATAGCCAGTTAAAGAAACTGAATGTTCCTTATCTGGAAAGATTTGAAATTTATGACCGGTTTGAGGGGGAAAGCCTGGCACCCAACCAGGTCAGTTATTCGGTCAGGTTCTTTTTCCGGCACGAATCCCGAACCCTTCAGGCAGAAGAGGTGGATCGGGCCATGCTGGACATTATTTCTCAGTTAAAATCCAGTCTGAAGATTCAACTGAGGTAAGGAGGGCAAATTGACAAGCGAGATCGAGCGGATTAAAATACTGGAGGGCAAGATTTCTCAGATTATAGAACATGTGAGCCGCCTGTCTTCTGATAATGCCCGCTTGAAAGAAGACTTGAAACAGGCTAAAAGCGAAAAAAAAGAACTGGAAGAGAAACTTAAGGCTTTTAGCCAGATGGAAGAAGAACTTAAACAGCTGCGTGAGGAAAAGGAAGAGGTTAAGGAAAAACTGGAAGCTCTCATTGCCCAGATAGAAAAATTGGGAATATGAGCGAAAAAATTATAGAAATTGAAATTTTTGGAAATAAATACAGGATCTGCGTCAAAGGAGAAGAAGACGAAGAATATATCGGCCAGCTGACCTCCTATGTTGATCAGAAAATGCGGGAAGTAGCAGCCAAATCCCGGTCGTCAGATTTATCCAAAATCGCAGTTTTAACTGCTTTGAATCTGGCTGACGAGCTGTCTTTGGCCGAAAGGGAGGTAGCCGGTTTAAAAGAGGCTTTTGACCGGCTGGAAAAAAAGCTGGCACAACTTGAGGCTCAGGTAAATAACTATGAATTTGATTTTAATCCTCTGGAAAAACTCACCCCTTAATTGGAGAGAATTGTCTGTAAATTCTTATAATAAATTAGATCTAAGGTCTATATCCGACAGCCAGCAAGAAAGCAATAGCCTTAATCATATCCGCCAGCTCAAGGGGTGTCCGTCCAGCGGCTATCTAACGTCATAACCATTACCTGACCTCCTTGTTAACTCTTTTGATCAGCAGTCCGGCGAGGAGGTTTGAAGATGAAAACACTACTAATGGTGGGAATCCCACTTTTAGCTATTTTACTGATTGTTCTGATCATCGTTTTTCTCAAGAGAAGCCAGGGATTAAAAGGCATCTTGAAGGCCGAAGAAAAAGCGAAAGAAATCATTGCCAGAGCCGAACAAGAAGCTGAAAAAATCAAAAGACAGGCCGAACTTGAGGCCCGGGAAAGAGATGCTACCCGGCAGGCTGAGTTTGAAGCCCAGACCAAAGAAAAAAGGTACAAATTAACAGAGCAGGAACGCCGGCTACTTCATAAAGAAGAGGCACTGGAAAGGCGATATCAGAACCTAGAAAGAAAAGAAAAAGAATTTTCAGCTAAAGAGCGCCGTCTCTATGCCAAGGAAAAAGAACTGGAGCAACTCGAACAAAAGATAAATGAGACTCTGGAAAAACAGACCAAGGAACTGGAAAAAATATCCGGCTTGACTCAGGAAGAAGCCAAAAACATGTTGATTCGAAAAATCGAGGATGAAGCCAAGCTCCAGGCCATTCAGACCGTCCGTAGAATAGAAGAAGAAACCAAAGAAAAAAGCAAAGCTCTGGCCAGAGAAATCATTTCCAATGCTATCCAGCGCTCGGCGGCTGAACATGTCGTCGAGACGACCGTATCTGTCGTTGATTTGCCTTCAGATGACATGAAGGGCAGGATTATCGGCCGGGAAGGGCGCAATATTCGGGCTCTGGAAATGGCCACCGGGGTGGATATCATCATTGATGATACACCTGAGGCTGTCATCCTGTCGAGTTTTGACCCTCTGCGGCGCGAGCTGGCCAGAATGGCCATAGAAAAGCTGGTGGCTGATGGCCGTATTCATCCGGCCAGAATTGAAGATATCGTAGAGCAGGTCAAAGTCGAACTGGAAGAAAAAATAAAGCAGGAAGGCGAAAACACCTTACTTGAACTGGGCATTCAGAACATGCATCCAGAGCTGGTTAAATACCTGGGAAAACTGAAATACCGGACGAGCTACGGACAAAATGTCCTCCAGCATTCCAAAGAAGTAGCTTTGCTGGCGGCCTTGATGGCCCGGGAATTAGGCCTCGATGTGACCGTCGCTCTGCGGGCCGGGTTGCTGCATGATATCGGAAAAGCTGTCGATAAAGATTATGAAGGGACTCATACCGAACTATCAGTTGAGCTAACCAAAAAATATGGAGAGAGCGAAGCGGTGGTTCAGGCCATTGCTTCTCATCACCGAGATATAGATTTTCCGTCGGTGGAAGCGGTGCTGGTACAGGCAGCCGACACTCTTTCCGCAGCCAGACCAGGTGCCCGTCGGGAGCTCCTGGAAACTTATGTTCAGAGACTGGAGAAACTGGAAGAAATCGCCAACTCCTTTGAAGGTGTGGCCAAAGCTTTTGCCCTGCAGGCCGGACGCGAGATACGGATCATCGTCGATGCTCAGAAAATCTCTGATGACAGAGCCGCCGTCATCGCCAGGGATATCGCTCAAAAAATCAAAGATGAGCTTGATTATCCCGGTCAGATTAAGGTCATGGTCATCCGCGAAATGAGGGCGGTGGAATATGCCAGATAATTTTATAGTTCTTTTTATTGGAGATATCGTCGGCCGCCCGGGGCGACGGGCCCTGAGCCGGTTTTTGCCCGAGCTTAAAAAGAAATACCGCCCCTCGCTGGTCATTGCCAATGGCGAAAATGCGGCTGGCGGGATTGGCCTGACAGAAGAAATAGCTCGCGAACTGTTATTGCAGGTTGATGTTCTGACTTCAGGTAATCACATCTGGGATAAAAAAGAGGTTTTCAATTATCTGGAGAAAGAACCGCGACTTGTTCGACCAGCCAATTATCCGGAAGGAAATCCTGGCCATGGCTATCATATCTTTGAGAATGAAGATGGCATAAAGGCGGCTATCCTTAATCTCCAGGGTCGGGTTTTCATGGAGCCGGTAGATTGTCCCTTCCGTCGAGCAGAGAAAGAACTGGAAGCCATTCTGCCTCTGACTCCCACCGTCATTATCGATTTCCATGCTGAGGCTACCTCCGAAAAACAGGCTCTCGGCTGGTTCCTGAATGGACAGGTCTCGGCCATCCTGGGTACACACACCCATATCCAGACGGCTGACGAGAGAATTCTACCAGGTGGAACCGCCTATATTTCCGATGTGGGCATGGCCGGTGGACTGAATTCGGTTATTGGCATGAAGCCCGAGCAGGCCCTGAACCGGTTTCTAACAGCTCGCCCGCAAAAGTTTGAACCGGCCAGTGAGGGGTTGCTGCTGGGGGCTGTTCTTATCGAGATTGACCCGCAAAATGGAAAAGCTTTAACTATAAAGAGAGAAATGCTTGTCGAGGATGACTTTGAAAGCTGAAGACCTGATTGTTGGCAACAGAATCTATAAAGTTAGCGAACTGACTAAACTGATTCGCCTGGAGCTGGAAAGTTCTTTCCCCTTCGTCTGGGTAGAGGGTGAAATTTCCAATTTTAGGCAGCCGTCATCCGGGCATTTTTATTTTACCCTGAAGGATGATGAAGCCGGGGAAGATGCCCAGTTAAAAGCAGTTCTGTTCAAATCCGATGCTTTCCGGATTCAGACTGAGAATAAGAAAAACTCCCTTTTGCCTAAATTTGAGTTGAAGAACGGGATGAAAGTCATCTGCGGCGGGAGAATTACCGTTTACGAACCCCGTGGTGAGTATCAGCTGGTAGTCGAAAAGCTCGAGCTACGAGGCAAAGGTGCCTTGCAGCTGGCTTTCGAACAGCTCAAGGAAAAGCTCAAGGCAGAAGGCCTCTTTGATGAAAAATACAAAAAGAAACTTCCTCTGCTGCCCAAAAAAATAGGAATTGTCACCTCTCCAACCGGAGCTGCTATCAGAGATATTCTGCGCATACTGGAGCGTCGCTTTAATCGACTTCACCTGGTCATCTACCCGGCTCAGGTGCAGGGAGAGGGAGCAGCCCAGCAGATTGCCAGCGGACTTGATTATTTCAGTCAGCGTGATGACATTGATGTGGTCATCGTCGGCCGGGGCGGTGGTTCAATGGAAGACCTGTGGGCCTTCAATGAGGAGATAGTAGCCCGGGCTATTTTTAACTGTATGAAAACCAAGCCGGTCATATCGGCGGTTGGCCATGAAATAGATTTTACCATTGCTGATTTTGTAGCCGATATCAGAGCTTCTACTCCTTCCGCTGCCGCCGAAATGGTGGTGGCCAAAGAAGAAGAGTTCAGAAGTAAGATCGACCAGCTGGTCACCAGGTTGATTCAGGCTGAAAAATACCTGCTGGAGGTCAAGCGAAACCGTGTTAATCTCCTGGCTGAGGAATACATCTATCGTCGCTGGCAGCTGAGACTGATGACTTTAGCCCAGCGAGTTGATGAACTGAAAGCCAGGTCGGTACGGGCCATGCTGGAGGAAAAAAGGCGCATTGGCGAAAGCCGGTCACGGGTTGAATCCCAGGCGGAAAAGCTCAAACATCTGCTCGAGCTAAAAATGAAAGATCATGAAGCGAGCTGGGAAAGACTGGCTTCTTCTCTTTCCAATCTTTCACCTTTGAACATCCTGAAAAAAGGTTATACAATTTGCTGGAAGGAAGGCGGTCTGATGCCAGTGATGAAAGCAACTGAAGTGGAAGCAGGAGATGATCTGATTGTTTCTTTTTACCGTGGGCAGATTAACTGTCAGGTAAAGGATATCAATCCCCGAATCAAAATAGAATCAAGATTTATCAAGGAGTCAAAATGAACAGCAAAGGGCGAGAGATGAATTTTGAAAAGGCTCTGACCGAACTCGAGCAGATTGTCAACAAGCTGGAAAAAGGTGGCCTGTCACTCAATGAATCACTGGCTCTGTTTGAAAAAGGCATAAAGTTGGCCAGATTTTTGAGAGCAGAGCTGGATAAAGCCGAAAGAAAAGTTGAAATATTGATAAAAAATGAAAAAGGGGAACTGAAACCACAGGAATTTGAACCTGAAGATCTTGAAGCTGATTTCCACCTGGAAGAGCCGGAAGAAGGAACTGAGGGGGAAGAAGCTGAAGAGAAAAATCAGAAATAAACGGGCACCAATCACTTAATTACCGATCATGGATACCAACCTTTACCTCCAGCAAAAGAAGGCTCGCCTTGAGGCAGCCCTCAGATTATCTCTGGCGGGTGAGGATTCAACGATATTCACTGCCATGCGTTATGCCGTCTTCTCCGGCGGCAAAAGACTTCGCCCCCTGTTATTGCTGACCTCAGGAGAGTATTTTGGCCTGGCCGAAGAGATTTTATTACCTTACGCCTGTGCGATAGAACTTATTCATAACTATTCTCTGATTCATGATGATTTGCCAGCTATGGACAATGATGACACCCGGCGCGGGCAACTGACCTGCCATAAAAAATTTGGCGAAGCAGTAGCTATTCTGGCTGGTGACGGCTTGCTATCTTTAGCTTTTGAGATTCTGTTGACCGCTCCCTGGCCGCCAGGGGGACCAAGGCTTAAAGAAGAAGTCTGCCAGCAGGTGGCCCTGGCCGTGGGTCCTGCTGGTCTGATTGCCGGCCAATGGCTGGACTTAAGTTTCCAGCCAGAGGAAACAGACCTGGCCGCCTACGAACGGCTGGCACAAAAAAAGACAGCCGAACTGATTCGGGTCTCGGTAGCCGGTGGGGCCAGACTGGCAGGAACTGGTTCCGCCCAAATCGCTGCCCTGGAAGCTTACGGGACAAACCTGGGACTGGCCTGGCAACTAAGAGACGACCTGGAAGATATTTCTCAGGATCAGTCCACCTCCAGTTTTCGTCCTAATCTGGCCAGGGTCCTTGGCGCTCAGAAGGCCAGGGAACAGATTAACCGCTGGTTAGAGCAGGCGGTGGAAGCACTAAAAAAAGCTGAAATCAATTGCGGTCCTCTGGAATATTTTGTTCAGCAGCTTGAATTCAAATCAGAGAAGAACTCATGAGTTCAGAAAAAATTTTGCCCAGAATCAATTCTCCTCAGGATTTAAAGCAGCTGTCACTCGAAGAGCTAAAGCAATTGGCCTCAGAAATCAGGGCAACAATTATAGAAACAGTGGCCAGAAACGGTGGACACCTGGCCTCAAACCTGGGGGCAGTTGAACTTACCCTGGCCCTTCACTACGTCTTTGAATCACCGCGAGACAAGATTATCTGGGACGTTGGCCACCAGTGCTATACTCATAAACTCGTGACAGGCCGGCGGGAAGCCTTCAGCCGCCTCCGCCAGTCGGGAGGTTTGCTGGGATACCCCTGCCGGGAAGAAAGCGAGCACGATATTTACAATACCGGTCATGCCTCAACTGCTCTGTCTGCAGCCCTGGGGCTGGCGGTGGCCAGAGATAAGAAAAATGAAGACTACAATGTTATCGCCGTAGTCGGAGATGGAAGTCTGACCGGCGGAGTCGCCTATGAGGCTTTGAATCAAATCGGACATCTCCGGAAGAAATTAATCATTGTCCTGAATTATAACGAAATGAGTATCTCACCGAGTGTTGGGGCTCTTTCCAGCTACCTGTCTTATATGGTTTCCGGCCAGCCTTTTCTTAAGATGAAAGAGCAGGCCAAATCAGTCCTTAGATCGATTCCAAAAATCGGCCGGCCTCTAATTAAAGGTGCCCGGGCCTTTGAAGAGCTGCTTAAGAAGACCTTTTTCCCCGGCATCTTTTTTGAGGAACTTGGTATTCGCTATGTTGGGCCCATTCATGGTCACAGTCTTCATTCCCTGCAGGAAGCCTTTGAAAATGCCAGGAATTATCCCGGGCCAGTGCTGGTCCACTGTGTTACCCAGAAAGGAAAGGGTTATCGTCCGGCTCAGCTGGATCCTGAGAAATTTCACAGCGCCTCACCTTTTAATGTCGAGACTGGCCAGCCTCTCTGCCAGGAAAACGGCCCGACTTTTTCCAAAGTATTCGGAGAAACCATAGCTGACCTGAGCAGAAGCGACGACTCCATCATGGCTATTACCGCCGCTATGACTGATGGTACAGGCCTCAATAAATTCGCAGCCGAACACCCTGATCGATTTTTTGATGTCGGCATAGCCGAGCAGCATGCTGTTAACTTTGCGGCCGGTCTGGCCATAGCCGGTCTTAAGCCGGTCGTTGCTATATATTCCACTTTCCTGCAGAGAGCATATGACCAGATTTTTCATGATGTATGTTTAATGGACCTGCCGGTGGTCTTCGCCCTTGACCGGGCAGGCATTGTGGCAGAAGATGGACCAACCCATCAGGGGATTAATGACATTGCCTATCTTCGCCACATGCCTCATATGATCCTGATGGCTCCCAAAGATGAAAATGAACTACGGCAGATGATTTATTCTGCCTTTCAGTACGGCCATCCGGTAGCGATCAGGTTTCCCAAAGGGAAAGGTTTTGGTGTCAGAATTGAGAGTGACTTCAGTTTTATACCAGTCGGTCAGGCAGAGCTGCTGAAGCCGGGCCGCGACTTGATCATTGCCTATGGGAATATGGTCTATACGGCGCTGGAGGTAGCCAGACGATTGGAAGAAAAAGGTCTGTCACTGGCGGTCATCAATGCCCGGTTTGCCCGGCCGCTTGATGAAAATCTAATTATTGAGCAGGCCCGGCAGGCCAAGACAATTTTTACTCTGGAAGAAGGTATCATCGAGGGGGGATTCGGCAGTGCGGTCAGAGAGCTACTTGATCGCCATGGACTTTATCAGGCAAGATTCAAAAGCTTTGGATTGTCCACCGCCCTTTATCCCCTGGGCAAGCCTGATGAGATCAGAAAACTACTGAGACTGGATGTTGATAGCCTGGTCGAAGACATCAGCCGTTTCTATTCTGGCTAAAACAATTACCGACCTCTAAAAAATGAATAAAAAAAGACTGGACCTCCTGCTGGTTGAACAGGGTTTATCCCCAAGCCGGGAGAAGGCTCAGGCCCTGATTATCGCCGGTCTGGTTAAAGTCAATGGCCAGATAATCACCAAAGCCGGGACACCGGTTAACCCTGATTCAATTCTGACCATTGACCAGCCTTTTCCTTATGTCAGCCGGGCTGGGGCCAAATTGGCCAGAGCTCTGGAGGCTTTTCCAATCCAGGTTAAAGGTGTAATTGCTCTCGACATCGGCTCTTCAACTGGCGGCTTTACCGATTGCTTGCTACAGGCTGGAGCCAGTAAAGTCTATGCAGTTGATGTTAATATCAAACAACTTGATTGGAAAGTAGCCCATGATCCCAGAGTCCAGGTAATTGAAAAAAATGCCCGTTATCTTGAGCCATCAGACCTGCCCGAGATTCCGCAGCTGGTGGTTATGGATGTCTCTTTTATCTCCATTCTCAAAATACTCCCAGCCATACAGAAGATCATCAAAAAGGGAGATTTAATAGTCCTCATCAAACCTCAGTTTGAAGCCAGTCGAAATCAGGTAGGGAAAAAAGGTATAATCAGGAATAAAGAGACTCATCGTCGGGTGCTGGAGCAGGTACTGGAAGGAGTGGAAGCTATTGGTTTTAAAGTACAGGGACTGTTACCCAGTCCGATTCTGGGGCAAAAAGGCAATCAGGAATTTCTGGTCTGGTTAAAACCGGCTGCCGAGGGGCTTATTCAGCTTGACTTTAAAAAGCTTATCCAGGAGATATTAGCCAATGGAAACGAAGAACAGGATTAAAAAAATAGGAATTGCCATTAAACCGCATGCTCCAGGAATCGAAAAAATCCTCAAGGAGCTGATGAGTTATCTCGAACGGCAGGGAATAGAGTGCCTGCTGGAAGAGGTAGCTGCCCGCAAGATCAACCGGCCTGGAGGCTTTCGGCGTGAAGAGCTCCCCGGTTTAAGTCAGGCGATAATAGTGCTGGGTGGAGATGGGACGTTGCTGAGCGTGGCAGCCGCTGCGGCCAGAGCGGATGTTCCGGTCATTGGTTTGAATCTCGGTCGGCTGGGCTTTTTGACTGAAATTCCTGTCGATGAAGCCCTGCCGGTACTGGAAGTATTTCTAAAAGATAAAAATGGGTTTGTCAGCCGGCGAACTTTGCTTGAGGTTTCCTATAAAGATCAGACCGACCTCTGCTTAAATGACGTTGTTTTGAATAAAGGAGCCCTGGCCCGGATGATTGAGCTGCAGATTTCTATTAACGGTCAGGAAGTGACCAGATTAAAAGGGGACGGAATAATTCTCTCCAGCCCAACCGGCTCTACGGCTTATTCTCTAGCGGCTGGCGGGCCAATTGTTCATCCGGCGGTTGAGACCATTATTCTAACCCCCATCTGCCCTCATACACTGTCTTTCCGCCCCTTGCTTATTCCTGCTGTTTCCAATATCAAGCTCAAACTATTAACGCCTCAAGAACCAGTGTATATCACCATAGATGGACAAAGGGGACAAGCTCTGGATAAAGACGAAATAATTGAGGTCAAAAAATCAGCACTCGAATTGAAACTGGTCACCTCTCCCTGGCGCAGCTACTACAACCTGGTCAAGGAAAAGCTGGGCTGGGCTGAATAAGGGTTCCGACCTGTCCTTCTGATCTATTCAGATATTCCCGCCTGCTGGTTTGATTTTTGAGGGCAAGACAGCTATTATTTTTATCTAAGGCAAGATGTTCAAAATAGCTATTCTTACCCCTGAATTATCTCCTTATGCCCGCTCGGGAGAGCTGGCTGAAGCTACTGCTGGGCTGGCCAAGTATCTATCCCGGGCCGGTCACGAAGTGGCTATTTTTCTGCCCAATTATCGGCGACCAGAACTTGAATCTCTTAACAAAAAAGCCCTTGAGCCAGAACTGCAGGTACCAATCGGGTCTAAAAAACTCCAGACAACGGTTTTTAAAGCTGAAGTTGATAAATATTGCCTGTACTTAATTGATCAGCCAAAGTATTTCCACCGGGATTACATTTATGGTTCGCCTAAGGGCGATTACCTGGACAATGATGAAAGGTTCATTTTCTTCAACCGGGCTGTTTGCGAATTTCTCGCTTCATCAAGAATGAAACCTGATGTGGTTCACTGCCACAACTGGGCCGCGGCAGTAGCTCCGCTTTTTCTGAAATCAAGCTATCAAAAAAAAGCAAACCTGAAAAAGGCGGCCACTCTTCTGACCATTCACAACTTTTCCTATCAGGGGGAGTTTCCGGCCGAATCTCTTAGCCTGACCGGTCTCAGCTGGAATTATTTGAATTCTCATCAACTAGCTTTCAGAGGTAAGTTTAATTTTCTCAAGGCTGGCATTCTGTTTTCAGAAGTGGTCAACACAGTCAGTCTGACTTACCGGAATGAAGTTTTGCAGTTTCACCATGATGTCAACAGTTTTTTTTCCAATAAAAACAAACCACTCTATGGTCTCAGAAATGGTCTCGATATTGAAGAGTGGAACCCGGCCACTGATCCACTAATCCCGGCCAATTTTTCTGCCGATGACCTTACCGGGAAAAGAACCTGTAAAAGACAGCTGATGAAAGAGTTCGGGCTTGAACTTGATGAATCAAGACCACTTCTGGCTGTGGTCGGCTATCTGACCAGATTGAAGGGTTTGGAGCTCATTATTGAAACTATAAATGATCTCCTGGCCTCGGGCTGCCAGCTGGTAGTGGCCGGGCAAGGAAATGAAATCTATGAGCAGGCACTTTTGAAGCTGAAGGAACTCCACCCTGGGAAACTGGGTGTCCAGCTCGATTTGAGCCCGGGTCTTTTCCACCGGGTGATAGCTGGAGCAGATTTCCTTTTGATGCCCTCAATCGAGGAACCCTGCGGATTGACCTTGATGCAAGCGATAAGATATGGGACTGTCCCGGTAGCCAGGGCAGTCGGTGGTTTAAAAGAATCAATGGAACCTTTTTCCAGCCAGAATAGTTCTGGCTATAGCTTTGCTTTTGAAGATTACTCTGCCTCAGCCTTTTTACAGGCAGTGCGAGAAGCTCTTTCTTTCTATAATCAGCCCCGGATCTGGACAGAAATCATCGCCCGCTGCCTCATCCAGGATAATTCCTGGGCAAAAGTTATCCCCCAATACGAAATTCTCTATCAAAAAGCAGTCAGGTTAAAAAGGAGGTCAATATGAGCAACAAAGTAGTTCAGCTCAACGAAAACAATTTCGAACAGGAAGTACTGAAGTCCGACTGCCCGGTGCTGGTCGATTTCTGGGCACCATGGTGCCTCCCCTGCCAAATGGTTGCCCCCATCATCGAAGAAATAGCTGAAAGTTACCAGGGCCAGCTAAAGGTAGCCAAACTCAATGTTGACGATAATGCCAACCTTTCCAGCCGCTATCAGATCCTGAGTATCCCCACCATGATCCTGTTCAAAAACGGACAGCCAGTTGACTCGATCATTGGGGCTGCTACCAAACGAAAGCTGGAAGCTTTTTTAGGACAGCACCTCCAGCTGACCTGAAATCAGCCAGCCGCTTATTCTGGCTGAGTTTGGTGACGCCCATCTGTTTCATAGCGCTCATTCATTATAGCCACCAGCTCTGCTCCCCAGAGGAGGATGACCAGAGATGAGGAGATCCAGAGCAGAAAGAAAATGACAGAAGTCAGGGTTCCAGCCAGCACCTTGGACATGACCAGCCCAACTGCTGAGAGATGAATAGCATAAAAGGCAAAGCCTCTTTTAAAGATCTCCCAGAAGAAGGAAGTAATGGCCGCCCCCAGCAAGGCACTGCCGGTATGAACTTTGACCTCCGGGATGAATTTATAAAGGATAAAAACCATCAAAAAGGTCAGCCCAAAAGGCAGAAGATATTGGAAGAAAAAATTGTTCAGAATGCTAATTACCTGAGGATTAATGAATCCAGAAAAAACCGGGCTCTGACGGAGCAACTGCTGCAGGGCAATCCAGAGGGCAGTTATTGATAAAGACAAAAGCAGAAAAACGCCAGCCAGAAGCATCACCACATATTCCATCAAGCGGTTATAAATAAAAGAATGGCTATATTTTGCTTTGAAGATTCTATTAATGGTAGAAATTAGATTGGAAAAGAGAAAAGAAGCAGCGATCAGAGAGCCAATAACCCCGAACCAGCCCAGATTGGACAGGCTACCGCCCAGGGCCTGGAGTTTCTTAAAAAAGGCTGGATCCATACGAGCAAAAAATTCATCGGTGAAAATATTCAGACTGTGGAAAATCAGCTCAGGGTTACCCAGAATTTTTGCCCCGAGAAAAGCAAAGAGAGCTATTAAGGGTACCAGGCACAGCAGTGAAAAATAAGAAATAACAATAGCCGCCGTAAAGCAGCGGTCTTCGTTAAACCTTTTCCACGAAGCTAATAAAATCTGGAAAAAATTGGCAGCCATCTATCAGGTCAGCTGGAGGGTAGCTCGATCAGTAAGCGCCCCATTTGACCATAAGGATGATGATCGTGATGAGCAGAGCATAAATAACCAGAGTTTCAATCAGCACCAGTCCAAAAATCAGAATGCCGCGGATGTTCTGCCCGCCAGCCGGATTTCGAGATATACTCTCACAAGCTGAAGTTATAGCCTTGGCCTGGCCAAAGGCTCCAGCTACCACGGCCACTGTAATGACCGCTCCACCCACGATTAGCGACAGCTTAAATAAAGAAGCACGAGCCGGATCTACTGTCTGAGCAGCCAGCGGGCTGAAAGAAACCAGCAGGACAAAAGACAGCAGGGCTAAAATCTTACCTTTTTTTGTCATGTAAAATTCTCCTTCGGGTGATATTCTCAATCATTCTTGTTCTTCCTCAATTGCCCCGGCTAAATAAATACAGGTTAGCAACACAAAAACATAGGCCTGAATAACAGCGGTAAAAATAGCGATAGCCATAAAGGGCAAAGGTAATAAATAGGGAATGATAGAAAGCATGATCAAAATTAACAATTCTTCAGAAAAAATATTGCCAAAAAGACGCATGGACAATGAAATAGGCCTGGATAGATGAGAAATGATCTCGATCGGCAAGAGCAGCGGCGCCAGGAATGGATTGGCACCGGTAAAATGTTTCAGATAACCAAAAAGGCCTAAGGTCTTGATTCCCTGCCAGTGATAATAAAGCCAGACAGCCAGAGCGCAGCCCAGGGTCACATTCAACTTGCTGGTCGGCGACATAAAACCTGGAATTAGGCCCAGCAGATTAGCAGTGACAATAAATAGACCCACTGAACCTACCAGGGGTAGATATTTCCTTCCAGCTATCCCCATAGTGTCATCGATCACTCCCTCAAAGAAGTCAATGATTGCTTCCAGTATCACCTGGATTCTAGAGGGAATCAATTGCGAGCGTCGCCCCAGGACACCAAGAAGAACAGACAATAGAATGACCACAATAATACACATGACAATATAGTCAGGTATTAAATGGTATGGATCCTGAACTTCCCGGCCAAAGATCCTCAAAATAAAAGCTACCACCGGGCCAAAAATCAGGTTAAATCCATTAACCAGGGGGAGAGTGTGTTCTAAGCCTTCCATTGCCTTATGTTCACCAGATTTCTGATAGCTTCGATCAAGACGGCCACTACCAACGAGGAAAAGCCGGCGACAAAAGCGATTACCTTACTTCTAAAGATAAAAATTATAGCCAAAAAGACCAGGCAAATCAATAAAAGGCGGAGGCTGTAAAGGATTAAAGCTCGCTTCCTGAAGACGGTTTTTTCTCGAAAGACATAGCGATTGACAAAAGATCTCAGGCTGATAAAGCCAGCCGCTGCTACCAGGGCTCCGGCCACCAGTAAGGCGGCCGAAATCAGATCAAAAAAGATTAAACCCAGAATTGAAGCCAGACAGCCCAGCGCTATCGTTTCCACTGGAATTCTTTTTAAAGATTTTTCAAACAGTTCAGCTGATTCTTTTTCTTCCATATAATACCTGCCGTCTATTTGCCGGCCCGCTCATTGCCCTCCGCCAGCTCGTTTTCCTTGAAATATTTTTTTATTCCTCGAAAAAGGCTCATCAAGCCTGATATTATCCCGAACAGGAGCCAGATAAGCAACATATAAGGCTCAGTTTTAAACCAGCGGTCCAGAAGATAACCTATCGTCAGTCCGACCGCAATTGATGAGGGTAGAATTAGCGCCAGGGAAGAGATAGCAGCCATTTTTTTAAAATCAGGACGGGCCAAGTATTCTGCTCCTTTGATTAAAATTGCCTTTGGCTTGCAATAATTAATATAATATACTAAATGATAAGTCTTAGCCGGCTTTTTTATCAACAGGAAAAGGGTAAAAGTCTGGTCAGCCATGGAGGAAGAAAATTGAAAGCTTGTCGCCTGAAAAGGTATTTTATATTAACACTTATGCTGGGTCTGTTTATTACCTGCCTGGCCGGTAGCAGCAGCCAATTGGTCGCCCAGGCAGCTTCACCAGGCCGGCAGCCGGTTATAGACCCTTTCTACCTCAAAGTGTTCGAAGAAGCGAAAATTAACTTTGATCGGGGAGACTACAAAAAAGCCTTTGAAAATTTTAAGATTGCTGCTTTCGGGCTGCTCGACGAACCAGACCTCCTTGGCCAGGCCTATGTTTATCTAACTGTATCTGCTTATCAGTTAGGAAAAAATGATGAGGTTGAACGCTATCTAGAACAAATTTCCCGGCTGAAACTTTTCCCTCGCATCTCATCTTCTTCACTTCCTCAGGCAGTCAAAGACAAATTCAAAGAGATCTGCGACACTTATAAAGTTTTGATCTCGGGCTGAACAAGTTTCAAGCTTCAGAAGGTTATCATCTGAGCCTTAAGCCCAGGGCTGAGGCCAGAGCTTTATCGACGATTGGTCGTCTATCTTTACGGAATACCAGGCCAAAACTCCCATCAAACTCCCACATAGCCCAACCAATTTGATACTTCTCGAGTGCCAGCCTGACATCCTTTATCCAGGCCTGCCGGAAAGGCGGCAAACAATAGTCTCGATAGGCACCAAATTCGTTACACAGCAATCTGACTCCATATTTTTCTGCCCAGGCTACGGCTTTTAGAATTTCTGCCTCTATCTTTTGACCGTTCCATCGTTGTTCCCCATAGGCCCGCAAATATTGCTTCAAAGTTTCATCCTGGACCAGCAAAATGGCCTGTTCAACCGACTCCGGGGAGGATGGGTAAGGTACCTGTCTGAGATATTTCTCATAGCCTTCCCCCCAGGTTGCCCCCTGATGGGTAAAGATATGAGGCTCATAAAAATGGAAGTTATACCAGACATTAGGATCATCAACTGGCTCTAAGGCGAGCAATCCCGGGAGATTTGACCAGAAGGCACCTGTCGCTAGAAGAGTATGTTCAGGCAATATTTTTCTTATAGCTTGAAGCAATTCTTTCTGAATTGGCGGCCATTTATATTCTTCACCCAGGAAAACAGGTTCATTCATTGGTTCTATCAGCATTCTGTCCGGGTCGAAGATAGCCAGCTTTTCAGCCAGCCGCTGCCAGAAATTAACAAATTCAGCGGTGAATTTTTCATCCTGTCCAAGTGGACCGGAATAATTGGAACCACCGGCCTCCTGTGAAATGCTGTGGAGATCAAAATTTACCGCCAGGCCACTTTTCAGGATCTTTTCTATCCCCGAGAGTAAAATCTGGAGGGCAACTGGATTGAGTTTGTCTTTCCGCTGTGGATCATAAATATTAGCCATATCAACGGGAATCCGGACAAAGGTCAGGCCCAGTTCTTTGATCAGGTTGAGATCGGCTGAGGAAAACCTTTTTTCCAGTGGTTGCACCTTACCCTGGTTAAGCCAGAACCAGTAAGGCAAATTTATTCCGCGAAGAAAATGGCTATAGCGACTGGCTGAAACCGAGGCCTGGCCTCCCTGGATCTGGACCTGAGCGCCGTAAGAATTAGCCAGCAGAACCAGAATTAAAATCAAAAGAACTGTTAATTTTCTTTTTTTCCCGGTCATTTTTCTTTCCTTTTTGCCTGTTTCTTATTTTTTTCTGGTTTAACCAGAAACCGCCATTTTTTCCGGGACCAGTAAGGCCCGGCATAATCAATTCCTATTCTGGGCGTCCTTTGGATTTGAGCCGGACTAACTGTCTCTCCCCTATCCTCAATCCAGATTCTTTTTGATCTGGTTAAATCTTCTCCGTAAAAAGACTTATCTAGCTGCAGATAACTGCATAACTTGCCCGGCCCGGAGGCCACGTTCTTATCTTCCCCCGGCACTTCCAGCGCTCTGATTAAGACACATTCCGGTTTCCCCGCCCGGCTGGTGATAATATTCAACTGCCAGTATAGGCCATACACGAGATAAATATATACATGCCCACCCTCCTCATATTCAACCCTGTTGCGGGGAGTTACCTTGCCTCCGTAAGCATGTGAAGCTTTATCCCTGGGTCCTATATAAGCCTCCGTTTCAATAATCTTACCGACCAGTTTTTTCGAACCGACTTTTCTCACCAGATACTTGCCCAGCAGCTCCCGAGCTACTGTTAAAGTCGGCTGTTGATAAAATTTCCTGCCTAACCTTCTGCTTCTCATGATTAATCTAATATTTTTATTCTGGCCTATTATTATAGCTGCTTTTAGTTATTTTTTCCGGCCGTGCTGTCAGTCTTCTGGAGCCCTGTTCTGATAAAAACTAACGCTTTCTAGTCATCTATAATCAACCGGCCAGAAGACTGATCCTCTGGTCCCAGGTTCTACTTGAGAATAATTAACTGTGAAAGAATAAATGATTTACAGACTAAAAGCCTAATTCGCCAAGGTAGGAAGCCAGTTCTGTCTCATCTCCATGTCCCGCTCGCCATTTCCTCTTAAAACGTTCAAGAAAGCTAGGATTGGCCATCTCCATATCTTTTATCTTCTGCTTAACATTGGTCTTCTCTTCCTCAGAGAGAAGGAGCCACTGCTCAAAAAAAACAATCAGGGCATTGCTGATGAGAAACTCGTCATGGGGAGCCCTTTTGATGGCCTCCCAGCAGAGCTGGCGGCCTTTGTCAGCATATACAGGCAAAGGATAGTTCATCAGAAAATAGACCTTGCTGAGTTCCCAGAAGGCAGAATAATCAACCGGCCTCAGACAAACAGCTCGCTTTAAAACCTCTGAGGCCTGGCTAAGATACAAATCACTCTCTTCTGGCTGGCCGAATTCGATTTCTGCCATGGCTCTGAGCAAACGCAGCCGGCCGAGCTCCAAATAAAATTCAGGTGAAGGATACCAGTTAACCGCTTTTTGCAGTCGCGCCTGTAATTGTTCAAAGTCTCTTTCCAGGCTGCGCATGGTGCGTCTTTCAGACTGATAAAGATTGAAATAATAGTACCCCAGGTATGAGCAGATAGATACAGTCAGACCGGCCAGGCAGACAAATATGAGGAAAATCTTTTTCCCTCTTGAGCTGCGTTCGGCTTTCTCAGTCATCTTTATCCTCTTCCCGCTCTCCGCTGTAGTATTGAGCTGGGCTGAGCAGCGGGACCTTAAGGCAAAGAACAAACAAAGATAGCCAGACAACAGCATTGCCCGGCATTCTAAGGCTAAAATCGGTCAAACTGTGGAGGAATAGAGCCGCCACCCCCATCAGGGCCCCCAGAGAAATACCGCGGGTTAGCGAATCGCGGGTCCTAAAATAACGTTTAACCCCCAACCCCAATAATAAAAACCCGCTGAGAATTAGAGCCCCGCCACCAATCAGGCCAGCTTCCCCCAGCATTTCCAGGTAATCATTGTGGGCATGATTAATAATGACATAAAAGTCTTTTCCAAGATAATGATTGATAGCTTTTACATATGTCCCGAGGCCAGAACCCAGACAAGGGTAGTCTTTTATCAAACCAAGGGTATACTGATAATACAGCCAGCGACTTTCATCCAGTAGTTTCTGGTTGGTAAATCTTTCCAGGATGGGCTGGATGCCAATCAGTATGACCCCAATCAAAACGACCAGAATAATCGTATAAACCAGCCTTCTCTCTGTCTTTCTTTTGCCGGTAACGCTGCTTACTGACAGCAAAAGAAGGATCAAGAAAAAAGTCAGCAGAAAAATAATAATCCCCGAACGGCAGCGGGAGAAAAAAAGGCCGACCCCAATGATGAGCGGCGGCAGAATAAATAAAATCGATTTTTGCAATTTCTCCTGCCCAAACCAGGCAATTTTCTGTCTTAAGGACAGTCCAGAAGGCCAGCCAAAATAATCAGCCCTGGCCAGAAAATAACCGAGGCTCAAGGGAAAAATCATTTCGAGAAAAGCTGAATAATGATCGCGGTTGACAAAAGTACCAAAAGCACTGCCAGCATAGTATCTATTTACCCAGGTAAATATCCGATGGCTGCCACTAAAATGCTCAGAAAGTCCATAAAGCGACTGGAAAACACCTGCTCCTATCAAAGTCAGAGTTAAGGCAGTAGCCTTTTTCCTCGTATTAATAGCCCTGGCGAGCAGCCAGGCAAAGAGACCATAGGCTAAATATTTGGCCAGCTCGTAAAGACTGTCGGCCGGTGATAGAGAAATGGTTTGCCATCTTAGCCGGGATTGTTCGACCAGGCCCGAGGAAACCAGCGTCTGTCTCCAGTTATAGCCGACCGGAGATAGTCTCTGGATGGCCGCTGCCGGCAGAGGAATGATCTGAAACAATCCAGCCATTAAAAAGATGATAATCAAACACCATGGTATTAACGGAATGATTCTTTTTTCTTCAGGTTTAGATCGAATTTTTGAGTTTCTGCTATCTCGGGCTAGTAGATATAGCAAACAAATAATAAAGACGCTGAGTTCAAACCCAAAAATTGCCCATTCGATATTCCCGCCAAATGGCAAGGGTAAAAAAACCGCAATCAGACACAGAGCGACTAACAACCAGTTCATTATTTTTTATTATATAAAAGGCAGGCTAAAATAAAAGAACAAGTGGAAGATAAACTCTCTGACTCGAGATTTAGAACCCGGCGGAACTGATTAATTAGATTTTGCTTTTTTGCCTGACTTTATTTTTTGGTGGGTGAAGCTTCTTCTTCGCCTTCCAGCAGCTTAAAAACGCCGTAAAGAGCCAGAGTGGTGGCTACCATCAGAACAGCTATGCCGGCTGGTGTCCTGAAGAATGAAACTTTTTCTTTCTCGGCTGGACGTTCTTGCCCCTGGGCACTCAGAGTTTCAGCTTCGCCGCTTTTCAAGGCCAGGGATAGTTTGCCCATCTCTCCGCCCTTAACCACCAGGACATAATCAAAATTGTAGTCACCATTTGGAGTATTGATGCCCAGAATATATTTGCCTTCCTTAACCTGACCAATCTTATAGGCACCACTATTATCAGTCGGGCCAGAAGCATATTCCTGCCCATTGTCCAGGTTGCGAATCTTTACCACTGCGTTTTGAACCGGCGTCTTCATATCGCTACCATAGATAAAGCCAACCAGCGAGCCTGCCGGAGCCGTGGATTGAGCCAGAGATTCTACCGGCAGCATAATCAACATGAAAGAAAAAATAGTCAGAACCAGCAAGGCTGGAGAACGAAAAATTTCTTTTCGGAGCATTTTGACCTCCCTTTCAAGAAAATATAGCAACTAAATTTTAAAAAATCAAGTCTTTTTATTTTCTTCCTAAAATGAAGAATCTCCGCCTACCTTTGCCCGGCCTGAGAGGAGAACCCCAATCCGGAATGACCTCATTGTTTAAAATGGCCAGAGGAATATCATCGACCATGGCCTGGGCTTTTTCTTTTCCCACCAGTGAAGCGGCCACCTTGACTGCTTTGCTTAATACCGGCTTCCTTTTTTTTGAATCATGAGCATCGGTCGCTATGAATTGCACCAGGTTATTTTTTAAAAACAATTCTGACCTTTTATAGACAGCCGTACCAAACTGCCCGGTCAGACTCATGGCTGTAACCTGAGCCAGACAACCACGGCCAATTAGATCATACAGAAGCTCGGGCTGGCTGCCAAAAACAGCATTTCTTTCCGGATGACTGATGACCGGAGTCAGACCAGCCAGCATCATCCGGTAAAATAGATCCTTAGTCCCGGCCGGGACCTGATCAGACGGAAATTCGACAAACACATATTCGCTGCCATTCAGACTGAGGTTTTCTCGCTTTACATGCTTGATCATATCGGGATGAACGAACACCTCTGCCCCACGATAAAATCTGATTCTTGTTTCGTCTTTGTACCTTTCAAAAAATTCTTCAAATTTCGACTGCAGAATTTCCGGATTGTTCCCGTGCCTGGAAAAACGCAAATAGTGAGGAGTTATACAGATAGCTTCGGTCCCATCTTCAACCGCCAGAGCAATCATCCGGTCAACCTCTTCCCAGGACTCCGGCCCGTCGTCCCATTCAGGTAATAGGTGACAGTGGAGGTCGATCATCGGCTAACCTCTGTATTCCCTATAATAACGGCGATAATAGTGGCGGTAATAATAGCCATGGCTATCAAGATTGAGGCCATTAACCACTACCCCAAAAGTCCTAAGTTTAAGGAGATCAATTAATTCTCTGGTCTGCACCAGAGCGTCGCGCGGAGTTTTCCCGGCCTGGACCACGAGTACCAATCCGTCAACTAATTTTCCGACAATCTGAGCATCAGTCACCGTCAGAATGGGCGGGGTATCAATCAATATAAAGTCAAATTGATTCTTTAAAAAAGACAGTAACCTGGCCATCTTATCCGAACCGAGGAGTTCGGCTGGATTAGGCGGAATCGGCCCAGAATTGATCAAATAGAGTGAAGGTACTATCGTTGGCTTGATCAATTTTTCGAGAGTTAAATCCAGAGCCAGGTAACTGGTTAACCCCTCATGATTTTTCATTTTAAAGATCTGATGCTGTTTAGGCCTCCTGAGGTCAGCATCTATGAGGAGAGTCTTTTTGCCGGTCTGAGCGAGGCTGACAGCCAGATTGGAAATGGTAGCCGATTTGCCTTCCTCCGGTAGAGGACTGGTCACCATGATGGTTTTAAGGCTGCTCTGCGGGCTGGAAAGAAGCAGGGCTGTCCGCAGAGAACGATAGTTCTCGGAAAAAGCCGATTCTGGAGCAAAATGGACAATTAGTTCGATATTTTGAAACTTTTCGCCTCCTTCCTTTTTCTCCTGGCTCTGACCTTCTCCTTTTTTTCGCCCGTAAGCATAATAGCCATATCCTTGATTGGCATCCTCGCCAAACGCCGGCACCACACCCAGGGTAGGAAGGCCGGTATAACGTCCAACCTCTTCAGCGCTTTTCACTGTATTATCCAGGTATTCCATGACAAAAGCCAGACCAACCCCGCCAAAAAGCCCCAGGAAGAGAGCCAGGAGGAGGTTTCTGAGCTTCTTCGGACTGGAAGGGCTAATTGGCAGATCAGCCCGATCCACCACCCTGATATTAGAGGTTCTTAAGCCTCTCAGGCGGGCGGATACACCAGTCTCGCTCTGCCTTTTTAGCAAGGATTCGAGAAGACTCTTTTTATTTTCAAGTTCAATTTTTAGGCTGTTATAGAGAATAGCATTGGAATTAAGGCGGAAGGCTTCTTCTTTCTGGCGTTCAAAGAGTTCTTTAAGTGATCTCTCTTTTTTTAGAGCTGCCTGATACTCGGAATAAGCAGCCTTGACCAATCCTTCTGTCTCATTTTTCAGCAAATCACGAGCGGTGTCCAGCTCAGCCTTGAGTCTTTGCATCTCTGGATAATCAGGCTGAAATTGCTCCTGCATTTTAGCATATTCACGACTGAGCTTTAGATAGTCCTCTCTTAGCCGCTGGATCAAAGGATTGCTCAATGCTTCTGGAATATACTCCGGACTGGCATTTTTAATCTCGTTATAGTAGGCTTCCTTGCGCACACGATCAATTTGAGCTTCAGTCAGAGCTTTATTGACCTCGTTCAATTTATCCAGGATAGTCGTTTCCTTATCGCTTAAAATGACAATGTCTTTCTCCTGGCCGTAGTTCTGAAGTTCCTGCTCTTTCTGGCTTATTTCCTTTTTCAGGTCTTCAATTTGCTGGCTCAAAAACTCGGTGGCCTGCTCGGTAGCTTCATATTTGGTCTCTATATTCATATCCACAAAGCAATCAAAAAGGGTATTGACGCAGTCAGCTGCAAGCTGCGGGTCATGGGCTTTAAAAGCCACTTCCACCAGCCTGGTCATCCTGATGGGTTTTACTTCTAGCCGGCCAAGAAATTCATCAATGAGTTTCCGCCGAAAAACAGGTTCATTCCAATTTACAGCTGTTGCCGGTTTCCTGCCAGAAAATTCCTCTTTTTGCCAGAGCTTGAGTTTCTCAATTGTTCTTTCGGCCAGACTGCGGCTTTGTAAGAGTTTATACTGAGTCTGAAAATAATCATCCCGAAAAGTTTCGACCTGAAAAATTTCTTCGAAACTCAGGATATTCGGCTCTTTTTCAATCATGACAGTTCCCCTGGCAGTGTAAACTGGCCTCATGGTGAACGATACCAGGAGAGTGATGACCATGGCGATAATGGTCACAGAGATGATGACCCAGCGCTGGCGGACGATGATATCAATGTATTTTCTTAAATCAATTTCTCCGCCTTCGACTGCTTCCAGCTCAACATTATTTTCGTTCATCTCATGCCTCGTTTTTCCATTCTTATTTCCCCGTTTTAGAAAATACTCTGTTTGACTATGACCACATCTCCTTCTTGCAGGGGGATATCTTTCTTTTTGCCCTTGATAATATCATTCAGGTTAACAGTGATATTAATTTCCTTACCACTTTTATCCCTTCTTTTAATGGTCACTCCCCTTTTGGTAGCATTCTCGGTTAAGCCGCCGGCCTGAGCGATAGCCTGAAGCAGGGTGATCTTTTTTGACATCTTGACCTGCAAAGCACCTGGTTGTTTGACCTCGCCAAAGACGTAGATATTGATCAATTTATCAACCGGCACATTAATCACATCATTGGGCTGAATGGGGATATTAAGATTTTGATTGCCATTTATCAACAAATCTTCAAGATCAATGCTGATGGAAGCGGTTGTGCCATCCTGACCTTCCCGCAGCACATAAATCTCATCAGCAGCTGTATCTTTAAAACCACCGGCTTGAGAGATCATCTGCAGCAAGGTTTGCCTGCCGACCAGCTCATACATACCAGGTTTTTCCACAGCCCCAATAATAGCTACCCGGCTGCTTTGATATTCCTTAATAAAAATTGAAACCTGAGCTTTTTTGACATATTTTTCCAGCAGTTCTGATAGTTTTTTTTCAGCTTTATCCTTGGTCAGGCCCCCAATCTGAACATTGCCAACAAGCGGCAGGGTGATTGAGCCATCTTCCGATACCCTGACAGTATGATCAAATTCCGGTAACTCGAACACTTTTATTTCCAGCAGATCTCTGGGGCCGATGACATATTCCCTGATAAAATAATCGCGTCCGTTAACCTGACATTCTTCCTGGCTGCCACCAACCCGCACCGCTTGCTGAGCACCGCCTGAGACAGCAGCGATGATGAACACCAGAAGGGCCAGAAAACACGCGGCAGCCGATCGGTATCTTTCCATTGCTTCTCCCTTTATTTGAGTCTATAAATTTTCAAACTAAAAATCATAAGTTAAATTAAGGCCAATAAATTTTCTATCAGCATCCCAATTAAGGACGTTGACTTCTCTTCTCCAGCTGCCCGCCGTCACGCCGATTCCAGCTGTTTTTCCTATTCTATAATAAACAGCCACCGAATTTAAAGTATAACGATCCAAACGTGGGGGGCTGTCAGGCGCTTCACCCAGAGGATATTTATTTCTTGTTTGACTGAAGGTATAGTCAAGCCGGAATTTTTTTCTGAAAATATAAAAAGAAGGCCCGGCTGACCAGGTCGTTCCAATATAGTACGGGCTATAAGACCAGACAGAAAAATTTATATCCCGCCGATAGCTCCCTCTAAGCACAACAGGCCTCATAATTTGCCAGCTGACCGTGGTATCCCCAACCAGCCCCTGGTAGTCAGGGAGCTCTGCTTCCAGCGTCTCAAACGACTTATAACCAAGCCTGATCTGACCGTGAATCCTGCCGGTTGGAGAAAACTGAAAGCCTGAATAAATGGTCTGGCTACTGGAATCTCCTCGATTAAGCGGATCCTTGAAATCATAAGAACCTTTTTGTCCCTCGATAAAAAACTGAATCCTAGGATTAAGCCGATAATAAATCCGGCCGCTTAAATAATCCTCATAATGGCTTAAGCGTTCATTAATATTGACCGAATCGTATTCCAGGCTTTCGTAGGTATAATCAACGGTTCGGGCTGTGAATTCAAAAGATAGCCGGTACGATTTCTGATAAAGCAAAGAAATAAAGCCACTTTTCTCTTTTCTCCGGGGTCTGATATCCAGTTCCGTACTCCAGCGTTCCCGGGCGTTATTCAGGCTGCCTCCAACAGTCAGCAAAAACCGATTAAAACTAAGAGAGACATCACCATTGAGATAATTATTCCAGGTTCTTTCCCTTTTAGTCTTAAAGAAAAAAACATACTGCGGCGATTCAAAAACATGGACGATCAGTCTTCTTCTGGCCACCAGATAGGCATCGAAGGCCGGGCCAGCTGTCAACCAGTAATCAGAGACCGCATCTGGCTGATAATAGATATTTGAATCGTAGCCAGCATCTTTAATTAGAATAACCGGCTGTAATTTTAGAGGTCCGAACCTCCAGGCAGCTCTCTCCGCGGCCAGACGCAATTCCCTGGCTTTCCAGGTCTCAGCCCCGGTTGGTTCCACCCAGCCCAGAGATAGCCCCAGGAATAAAAAAACCTGATTGATAATTAATACTGCTTTTTTCCCTTTCAACTCTCTTTAAGTCCTGCCAGTTCATTTAATTTTTAGCACAATCAGGGGCCGGCTTTCAACCGGCAAGTGAACGTTTTCTTTATGCCATTCGACCTTAACCTTGTTTTTGACTTAGTGGCAATTGTATATTAATCAACAGATGATTCAAGACAAATCTAATAATACACCGGGTGGGGGAAGAACAGTTCTGCTTGCTATTCTCTTTTTTTCCCTATTAACCGGCCTGCGTTTCTATCTTCCAGCTCAACAGATGGACTCTGCTTATCCTTCGACCGCAACAGTCCGCGTCCTGGCCACCTACCAGGAAAAAAAGGGAGACATGATTCTGGCCTCAGGTCAGGTAGAGCTTCATTTTGAGGATCTGGTCCTTCTCTGCGATCGCCTGCAACTCAATACAGCTAATTATGATCTCCTGGCAGAAGGGCAGGTTTGTCTGCAACTGCCATCTGAAGTCATTAATTGTGAGCGGCTGGCCTATAATCTCAAAACCAGAGAAGCCCAGCTCGAAGAAGTTCAGGCTATTTCGCGCCCCAGCCTTTTATTTGGGGCCAGAAAAATCAGCCAGGAATCCGGTAATATTCTGAATCTAAAGCAAGCCTGGTTGACCACCTGTAATCAGCCTGTGCCCCGCTGGTCTTTCAGTTTTAAAGAGGCAGAATTAAAACCTGGTGACTATGTCTCCATGTCTAAAGCTGTCTTCTCAATAAAAAAAATACCGTTCTTCTATCTTCCCTACCTTAAATACCCTTTAAAAGAAAGAGCCAGCGGTTTTCTCATCCCGGAGATAGGCTTCAATCAGGTTAAGGGACTGACCATCAGTCAGAGCTTCTACTGGGCCCTGGCCCGGAACCGGGAAGCTACTCTAACCGCTGACTATTATTCCAATCAGGGGATCGGAACCGGTTTGGATTACAGCTATCTTCTCAGGGGTAAAACCAGGGGGGAGGTCAGGGCCTATACTTTTTTTTTCAAGCGGCAGCCAGGCTCTGAGCGACGCGACCCTGGTTATTTAATCCGCTGGACCCACCAGCAAACCCTGCCCGGTGATTTCCTTTTTAACGGCCAGGCCGATTATTCGAGTTCCTTCGATTTTTTAAAGGAATATGAGAATAATTTTAGCCTGTCCACTACCAACAATCGCTCTTATCAGCTTAATCTGACCAAAAACTGGTCTTATTTTAACTTTAATCTGAGGACCTCCCGTTTTGAAACTTACTTCCCGAGCAGTGGCCAGAAGGTTACTTCCACCTATTTACCCCAGCTCAATTTTAATCTGCTAAAATACAGGCTTTTCTCTCAGATCTTCCTTTCCTGGGAATCCGGGTTAAGCAACTGGGATTATTCTTATCAGAATGAAAACCAGCCAGACACCAGTTTTTCTCTGGGACAGGCCTTTTTCCGGCCAACTTTAAACTTGCCTCTGGCGCCGGCCTCCTTTTTAAACCTGTCCATTTCCACTACAGGCCTATTTACCTGTTATTTCCAGAGCTACGCGCCTGGTACGGCGGTTAGAGAAAATAAGCCTCTACTCACCGCCCAGGGTCAGCTGGGCCTCAACCTGGAAGGACCTGTCCTTTACAAAATCTTTTTCAAAGGCAGGGAGCCATATTTAAAACACCTGATTGTCCCTTTTTGCTCCTACAGCTATGACACCCCGCTCAATGAGGATATTTCTTCTCGGATCATCAGTCCTCTGGGCTTTTACCGTCACAACGATCTAAAATATGGATTTACACAGCACCTCCTGCTTAAGGATGGTGAAACCAGCCGGGAAATAGTTACTTTTGGGCTATCTCAGATTTATTATCTCGATCCGGCTACCAGCCGCCTTAAATTTTATTATCCTCAGAATCCACAAAGACATCTGGCTCCGGTTAACGGGTTTTTGCGCTTTTATTTTCAGACAAAGTTCAGCCTGGATCTTGGAGCTGATTATAATACCTACGAAAACAATTTTTTTAGTTTCAGACTAAGTGCCAATTATGGTGCCCCCCAGGACCATTTCTTCTTCGGGCTGAACTGGTCTAAAAGCTACCAGCTCCTCGCTGCTGATAGTTTTTTCCGCAGTCATCAGGTTGGTCTTCAATCAGGTTTTCGCCTGCCCGCCAGATTGGATTTTAAGGGTCAGATCGAATATGATGTCCTGCTTAAAAAAATCATCTATGCCGGCCTATCCTGTACTTATCATTATCAATGCCTGGACTTCGGACTGGACCTCAGAATCTTCAACTACCGGCTCAGGCCGGAAACCCAGTTCAGGTTTTCTGTCGGGCTGGGAAATATCAGCCGCAGCTCGGCTTTCCTGGGTGGATTTGCTTTTTAAGACCCGGGCAGGAATTAAATCACTGTTCTCTCTACCATTATGCTAATAAGCGTTTCTGAACGGCCACGCCGGATATTTTTCTGGAATGAATTTGACAGGTAAAACTAAAAAAGCTATAAGAATTGTAAAATCAAACTGAAATAGCTTAAACATAATTGGCGCGGGAGATAGCATGAGAGTCTTGATAACAGGCATTTCGGGCTTCATCGGCAGTCATTTAGCAGAATATTTGAGTTCTAATCTAAACCAATCTCAGCTTTATGGTTTGATCAGACCTCGTTCTTCTCTCGCCAATCTTAAAAAGGTTTCCAGTCAGGTCAGGTATTATACTGCTGATTTGATGGAATTCACCTCGCTCCTTAGCCCTCTGGACGAAATCAGACCAGATCTCATTTTTCATCTGGCCGGTCAAACAGCACCTTCTTTTTCCTGGAGTTTGCCAGCCAGAACAGTCGAAGTTAACCTAATAGGCACGATCAATTTGCTCGAAGCAATAAAAGAGCTCCGTCTTAATCCCAGGTTGGTTATAGCCGGCGCCGGCGAAGCTTATGGTCTGGCCTCAGCCGATGAACTACCGATGAAAGAAAACTCTCTATTCAGGCCTCTTAATCCCTTCGGGGTCAGCAAAGCAGCTCAGGATCTGCTTGGTTTTCAATATTTTAAAAGTCATAATTTAAAAATAATTCGAGCCCGCCTCTTCAGCACCATTGGTCCCAGGCAGCCCGAGTATTATTTTATCTCCAGTCTGGCCAAACAAATCGCTGAGATTGAAAAAAAGAAAAAAGAGCCAATTATCTATGCGGGCAATCTGGAAAACAAGAGAGACTACACTGATGTCAGGGACCTGGTTCGGGCTCTCTGGCAGGTCGCAGAAAAAGGAGAGGAAGGGGAAGCCTATAATCTTGGTTCAGGTCAAGCCTGGTTTGGAAATGAGATATTGAAAATTCTGCTGGGTATGACCAGGGCTAAGATTGTCATCGAAACTGAAGAAAAGCGTCTCCGACCGGCCGATCCACCTATTCTTCTGGCGGATATTAATCGGCTGGTAAAATTAACTGGCTGGAAACCGCAGATCAATTTGAAGCAATCACTTCTGGATGTTCTAAATTACTGGCGAGAGGAAATCTGAATATTTCCGCCGGTTGGCAGCCTGAACTTATTTAGTCTTTTTCATATCAAGTTCCAGCTGGTTTTCATGAATGAGCTTTCTCTCATCTTCTATTGATTTAAGCAGTTCTGGCGTTACATCCCCGGTTGGATATTGGCCATCAAAGCAGGCCGCACAGAAATATCTTAATTTTGGATTTTCCATTCTGATGGCTCTTTTCAAATTGTCCAGCGTCTGGTAAATAACCTCATCGGCGCCAATACGGCGGGCCACCAATTTTTCATCCGCCTCTCTGGCCACAAACTCAGTCTTGGTCTGCATGTCTATACCATAAACGCAAGGATAGCGGAGAGGAGGCGAGTAAGAAGCAAAATAAACCTTTTCTGCTCCACATTCTCTGATCATTTCAACAATAGCCCGGGAGGTGTTCCCTCTGACAATACTATCATCGACCAGTAGAACTTTCTTACCGGCAATTTCCGAGCAGATTGGATTCAGTTTCTGCCTGACAGAACTCCGCCTTTTGGCTTCGGCCGGCATGATAAAAGTCCGGCCTATATATCGGTTTTTCACCAGGGCTTCACTGTATTTAAGCTTCAGCCGCCGGGCAATTTCAATGGCTGCATCCCGGGCGGAATCAGGGACAGGCACCACCACATCAATATCTAAATTTTTCTTTTTAATCTCACCGGCCAGCAGACGCCCGAGATTAACCCGGCTTTTATAGACATTCACGCCGTCAATTACCGAATCGGGCCGGGCAAAATAAACCCATTCAAAAAGACAGGGAGTGTGCTTTTTATGAACCAGTCGCCGCCGATGAAGCTGGCGATTGCGATCGATAAAAACAACTTCACCCGCTTCGATATGTTCTATCTCATCAAAACCCATCAGATTGAGGCTGACTGTCTCAGAGGCAAAAGCATAAGATGGTAGCAGGCCATCTCTCCGCCGGCCAAAACTCAAAGGCTTAATGCCATAGGGGTCGCGGAAGGCTACCATCCCCTGTTCAGCGATATAAGCTACTGCGGAATAACTGCCTTTAACTCGCCGGTAAACTCCGGCCACGGCTTTAAAGATATTCTCTGGACCGACCGCTGTTATCCGCTGTTCTTCCAGTTCCTGAGCAAAAATATTGAGGATAACTTCAGCATCACATGTAGAGTTAAGCAAACGCTGATGCTTTTCAAATAGTTCCTTTTTCAGCTGCTTATAATTGATGACATTCCCGTTGTGGGCCAGAACGATGCCGAAAGGAGAATTAAGCATAAAAGGCTGGGCATCTTCCTGCCCGCCACCTCCGATTGTCGGATAACGGGTATGCCCGATGCCAATATTGCCTTTTAGCTGGGCGGCCTCTTCCGGGCCAAAGATGTCCATAACCAGGCCGCCACCCTTTTTTTCATGAAATTTGCCGTCATAAGTTATAATGCCGGCCGCATCCTGACCACGGTGCTGAATAGACAGCAAGCCCTGATAAAGATCATGGAACACTTCATCGTTAGCCCAGATACCGATTACACCGCACATCAGCTCGTAGTCCTTAATTCAGGTGATTATTATAGCAAATAGTTATCTCATTTTAAATTAAAGCCGGCAGAATATGTGGTGACCATCTTATGTAGAGCAAAAGTGACGGGAGCCTGGCTGGAACCCCTGCCGATGTTTGTCCTGCCTCAATCATTAAGACATAAGGTAGGAAAAATTTAACCTGGAATTAACAATTCTTTCACCTTTTCTTTATTTTCGCCATTTATACTTCCCATCTGAAAAAGCCTGAGACCTGGCCAGGCGCCGGTCAATGTCTCGGCTGAAAATCTCATGATCAGGAGGAAAAATGAATCTAAGAAGAAAGATTACAAGAAGCAGAAAGCCGGCTCTCGCTGGGTGGCTCCTGGTTCTGGCTATTGGCCTGCTGGGGTTAGTAACGAGCCAGGCGCAAGCCCAGCAAAAGTTTTCAACTACCATCTACCTTGATTACACTTATTATCTCTCCAATAAAGGACCGATTACCAATCCCGCCGGGAATGAGACTTTTAAGAACAATTTTTTCACCTTCCGCCGGGCCTATTTCCGCTACGACAACAAAATTAACAATCACTTAAGCTTCCGGCTGACCTTCGACGGAGAATATGTCAAAGCAATCGATGCTCAGGGGAAAAAAGATGATAAGTTCAGGCCGTTTGTCAAACATCTCTACTTTCAGTTGACTGACATAATTCCCAACTCAGATATCAAAGTCGGAATGGCCGATACCCTCACTTTTAAACTGGCTGAGGACCGCTGGGGTTACCGCAGTGTGGCCAAGACCCTGCTCGACAATTTTAAAGATGTTACCGGCAAAGAGATTGATGCCTCCAGTGCTGATCTGGGTGTCAGCCTGGCCGGGAAAATCGCCAGGCCCTTACGCTATGGTTTCATGGTTACCAACGGAGCAGGCTATTCCCATCCGGAAGGCGACAAGTACAAGAAACTCATGGGCCAGATTCAGCTTATTCCCCTGCCCGGCCTGTCCATTGTTGGTTATGCTGATTATGAAAAACAGGCACCAGGAGCTAAGGCTTTAACTTATAAGGGCGATCTTTACCTGGAAGCAATTAAGAAGCTGGTGGTCGGGGCTGAATATTTCGTTTACCGCAATGATCTCAATACAGTCAATATTGATGAACGCTATGATCGAACCGGTTATTCCATTTTTGGCCGCTATACAGCTATTCAGGACAAACTCAATGTCTTTGCCCGCTTTGACCGTTATGAGCCAAATAACAAACTCTCCCAGGACGAAATCAATTTAGTCATAGCTGGCCTGGACTGGACTCCGATCCACAGCAGCCTCAAGATTCAACCCAATATCTGGTTCTACAACTACACTGACCCAGCCAAAAAGGATGATGTAGTTTTTAATCTAACTTTTATGATGGCTTTTTAATCATGATTTAAAAAGGAGAAAAACATGAAAGGACAATCTAAAATCAAAAAACACCAGAAACCGGTGGCCTGGCTTTTAACTGCCGGCTTGAGTCTGATTCTATTAGCTGTCTTCCTGGTTTCACCAGTCTCAGCTCAGAGAAAAATGGTTCAGATTAAAGGTTCTGACACCATGGTCAACTTAGTCCAGATTCTGGCCGAAGAATACATGACCAAATATCCGGGCACCGCTATAGCTGTAGTCGGTGGCGGCTCGGGAACCGGCATTACCGCCATTATTAACGGCACCTGTGACCTGGCCAACCATTCTCGCGACTGGAAGAAATCAGAGTTAGACCTGGCCTATGAGAAAGGCGTTAGACCCAGAATTTTTGCCATTGCTGTTGATGCCCTGAGTATCGTGGTCAATGAGAAAAACCCGATTGACACCTTAACTATGGCTCAAGTTGGCTCAATTTTCCGGGGTGAAATAAAAAACTGGAAAGTTCTGGGTGGACCGGACGGAAAAATTTCACTCTACGGCCGGCAGTCCAACTCCGGCACCTATTCTTTCCTGCAGGAACATGTCTTGAACAATAAGAACTATTCCCCTGAGGTGAAAGAAATGAATGGCAATGCCCAGATTATAGAAGCGATCACCCAGGATGCAGCTGGTATTGGTTACGTGGGAGTTGGTTATGTTTATGATGACCGGGGCCAGTTAAGAAAAGGAATAAAAGTTTTAAAAATCAAAAAAGATGAAAATTCCCCTGAATATTCACCACTTGATAAAGATGCAGTCTATTCAGCTAAATACGCTATTTCCCGGCCGCTCTATCAATCCACTAACGGGAAACCTTCAGCTGCGGTCAGTCAGTTTCTCCAGTTTGAACTCAGCCCGGAAGGCCAGGCTATCGTCGAAAGAGAAGGCTTCTTCCGGATCGGAAAAGACTTAATGGAACAGAACGAGAAGAATCTAAGATAAAAATGATCATCAAGGCAGTAAGAAAATGAGATCGGTCAAGAAGAAGGGCGTCTTTGGAGATTTAAGAGAAAGCTTCATTCACCGGCTTTTTCAGGCCAGCGGGATGCTGGCCATTCTCATCCTGGCCGGTATTCTGGCCCTTCTTATTTACACTTCGGTTCCGGCTTTTAAAGAAATTGGTTTTAAGGAGTTTCTGACCTCGACCCGCTGGGATCCGACTTCACCCGAGAAACCCGAATATGGCTTTCTGTCCATGCTGGCCAGCACGGTTATGATTACCATGGGAGCTATGCTCCTCGCTTTTCCCCTGGGGGTGGCTGTCGCTTCCTATCTTTCCGATGTAGCTTCTCCCCGGGTAAGAGAAATTGTCAAACCAATAGTCGAATTGCTGGCAGCTATACCTTCGGTGGTCGTTGGTTTTATTGGCCTGACCCTGGTCGGCCCTTTTCTGGCCAGAATTTTCAATCTCAGTAACGGGCTAAATGCTCTCAATGGCAGCCTGCTTCTGGCTATTATGGCTTTACCCACCATCATCAGTATTTCTGAGGATTCTCTGAATGCCGTCCCGGCCGCCTACTCTGAAGCTTCCCTGGCTTTAGGGGCCAATGTCTGGCAGACTCTGATTAAGATAAAAATCCCGGCAGCGGCCTCCGGCATAATTGCTTCCTTAATGCTGGGTATGGGACGGGCCATTGGCGAAACCATGACGGTTCTGATGGCCACAGGTAATGCCCGGGCTTTCCCTCATGGTTTTCTTCAATCAGTTAGAACCTTGACCGCTAACATTGCTATCGAACTGGGGGAGGTCCCGTTTTTCTCAACTCATTATTACGCTCTCTTTGCTCTTGGGTTGGTTCTCTTCCTGATAACGTTTTTCATCAACCTGTCGGCTGACGTCATTCTGGAAAAACAGAAGAGGAAACTCCAGTGAAAACTTCGGTTAGAAAAAGCAGAAAGAACTCCAAGAGCCAGCTCACTCAGTTTCTGGGCTTTTTGGTCCTCCGGCTCTCTGTTTATCTCGTTTTGTTTGTACTCATCTATTTCTTGTACGATGTTTTGAGCCATGGGTCCAAAGTCATTTCCTGGGAATTTTTAAGCCAGGCTCCCAGGAAGGGCATGACTGAAGGCGGTATCTTCCCGGCTATTTTTGGCACTTTTTTAGTGACCCTGATTACCGCGGCCGTGGCGGTCCCTCTGGGCATGGCAGCGGCTATCTATCTTAATGAATACGCCCGGGCGGGGCGGCTGACCAGGTTGATCAGGTTGTCAATCAGGAATCTGGCCGGAGTTCCTTCAGTGGTCTATGGCTTATTCGGGGTAATATTATTTGTCAACCTGTTGAAGCTGGGTACTTCACTTTTGTCCGCTGGCTTGACCCTGGCTTTACTGACTTTACCCTGGACAATTACAGCCAGCGAAGAAGCGCTCAAAACTGTGCCTGATTCTTACCGCGAGGGGGCCCTGGCCCTGGGGGCTACCCGCTGGCAGATGATCAGAACCAATGTTTTACCTTATTCGATTCCAGGCATGCTGACCGGGGCTATTCTTGGCCTGGCCAGAGCTGCCGGGGAAACCGCTCCAATTATGTTTACTGGCGTTGCCTTCTACCTGCCATTTTTGCCTGCTTCCTTAAAAGATCAGTTCATGGCTCTTCCCTATCATCTTTATGTCATGGCTACCCAGCATCATTCCCTGGACAGAGCTAAATCCTTAGCCTATGGGACAGCTCTGGTTCTTATTGTCTTTGTGATTCTTTTTAACCTGACGGCAGTTATCATCAGGTCAAGACTCAGGCGAAAGTGGAAAAATTGATCATGGATAAGACAGATATCAATACAGTTTATAAGCCAAAAATAGTGGTTAAAGATCTGAATCTTTATTATGGTCAGAAACAGGTCCTGAAAAGGATCAACCTGGCCATTCCGGAAAATCAGGTTACAGCCATTATCGGTCCTTCCGGCTGCGGCAAATCCACTTTTATCCGTGCTCTTAACCGGATGAATGACCTCATTCCAGAAGCCAGGGTGGAAGGTAAAATCTTAATAGATGACGAGAATATCTACGACCCGGATATTGATTTAGTCGCTCTGCGTAAAAAGGTAGGCATGGTTTTCCAGAAACCAAATCCTTTTCCTAAATCAATTTTTGATAACGTTGCTTATGGCTTAACCATTGGTCATCACCGACCTAAAGCCGAGCTGGAAAAAGTGGTTGAAAAAAGCCTGCGGCAGGCAGCTTTGTGGGAAGAGATCAAAGACCGTTTAGAGCAGAATGCCCTGAAGCTGTCTGGCGGCCAGCAGCAGAGGTTATGTATTGCCCGGACTCTGGCCGTCGAGCCAGAGATCATTCTCTTTGATGAGCCCTGTTCAGCCATAGATCCTATCGCCACCTCCAAAGTTGAAGAACTCATTCGTCAACTTAAGAAGAATTACACAGTGGTCATTGTCACTCATAATATGCAGCAGGCAGCCCGGGTATCTGATTTTACGGCTTTTCTCTGGCTGGGGGAACTTATTGAGTTTGACCGGACTGACAAGATCTTTACCAACCCGGCCAATAAACTGACCGAAGATTATATAACTGGAAGATTTGGATGATTGGGAAATAAGAATGACCGAAAGAACTTTCGACCTGGAATTAAATGAGCTCCGGGAAAAAGTCGCTTATCTGGCCGGAATAACCAGTCGGGTACTGGATACGTCCAGCCAGCTATTGACAGAACAGGATCTATCTTTGAGACCGGAAATAGTCAGGCTGGAAAAGGAGTCCGACCTGCTGGAAAATGGAATCCAGGAAAAGGCCTCCACTCTGATGGCCCGCTATCAGCCGGTAGCAGTTGACCTCCGATTCCTTCTCGTTTCAATAAACATCGCCCATGAGCTGGAAAGAATACCTGATCAGTGCCTGAATCTTGTTCAGCGTCTGGAGGAGGTCAGGGCTTTTCTACCGGTAAAACTACCGGCAGAACTTTATGAAATGGTTTCCAGAGTAAAGGAAATGTTAACGTTAGCTATTGAGGCCTATCTCCAGAGAGAAGACAGGTTAGCCAGCCAGACTATCGGCCTCGACGTTTTTGTCGATGATCTTAAAACCCTGGTCATGAATAAGTACCTGGACCGGGTTAATAAAAAAGAGATAGATCCGGCCCTGGCTGTTTTCTTTATTCTCTTGAGCCGGCACCTGGAAAAAATAGGAGACCTGGCTACAAACATCGCTGAAGAAGCTTATTATTTAGTCCGGGGAGAGTTTATCAAGCATCTGCTGACTTCCCGCTCTCGCCTTTAAAAGCCTGTCCTGAGAGCCGAAGGGCCGGAGCCTTAAATCCTCAATTCCAGATTTAATCAAATCACCTCAGAGAAAACGGTGCAGTCAAGTGGACAATAGCTGCTTAAAATCGTATAAACATATAGAGGAATCAATCCAATGGTCAGGACAATTGCGGTGCTGGATGATGAAGAGGATATCCTGGAACTTCTTCGCACTTATCTGACCAAAGCCGGTTTTAAAGTCGTAGCTCTGGCTGAGCCGGAGAAGTTTTTAAAGACAGTGGCCAAGGAACCACCTGATTTAATTCTTCTAGATCTGATGCTTCCCGGGACTGATGGCCTCGAGATTTGCCGGTATCTTAAAAAAAGCCCGGAGACAGCCTCTGTTCCCATTATCATGCTGACCGCCAGAAGCCAGGAAGCTGACCGGGTAACCGGGCTGGAGCTGGGAGCAGATGATTATGTCACCAAGCCTTTTTCCCTCCGCGAGCTAGAAGCCAGAATTAAGGCAGTCCTCCGGAGGCGAGAGCCCATAGCTGCTGAAAGCTCAGCCCCGAAAATTCTGGCCGGAGGCAAGCTGGTTATTGATTCCGAACAACATGAAGTTAGAGTTAATGGCCAGCCGATAGAGCTCTCTCTAGCTGAATTCAAGATTTTAGAATTACTGGCTTCCAGACCGCGCCGGGTTTTTAGCCGGGATGAGATTTTAGATCATCTCTGGGGGCAGGAGAAAGTGGTCGTCACCCGAACAGTTGATGTCCACATCCGCCACCTGCGGCAGAAACTTGGCAAGCTATCCTCGCTTATTCAGAGTGTCAGAGGGCTCGGCTATAAATTCGAAGAATAATTTTAAAAAAGGCTGGAGTGTTACAAAATCCTAACCCGTAACACTTCCTGACAGCTCGATATAAACAGCAGAACTTATAAAAGGGAAATTGGCCGGATGGGAATTCTCATTAACCTAAAATTTAAAACGGAGACCGATTTTCAGGCTGAAACCAGAATAATCTATCTCGGCTTTTCTGGGGTTAAGGACGCCGGGCTCGGCCGGTATCTGATCCCGAATAAAGAGGACAGGGAAAGAAGTGTTAGGTGAGGCCAGGACCTGCCAGTAATAAAGATTCCCGCTCTCTTTTTGCTCGAATCCATCCGAATCAAGATAGATATTTTCTCCGTCGAAATTGTTAATCTTCGCTGAACGATAAAATCCTTCTAAAAAGAAGCTAAACCAGGAAGTAACCGGGCGCTCCAGCCCGCCCGCCACCAACCAGCCAAAAGAATGCCCGGAAGATTTTCCCGTCCAGCTGGTCCAGCTTTGCTCCGGCGTTCCGGCTGACTGGTAAACAGAGTACAGATAATTAGCTTTAGCCAGATGATACTCAATACCTGTTTTCAGATAAAAACGTTTTACTGGCTGAAACATTAAAGAAATTCTTAAAGGTAAATCCTTCACTCCAACTTTTGTCCAGATCAGATAATCCGTCCCGCCGGTGGTAAAATTCGCCCTGTTACTTTTAGATGGCTGGTAATAATCAAAACCAAGACCAATATATAAGCCTGGATAAAATTTATAAAACAGGTCGAGTCCGTAACCAGCACCAAAATGAAGTCCGGTCAGATCGGCCTGTCGGTTATAACCGAAAGTCTGATAATAATAATTGGTCACACCTTCTGCTGCCTGGTTTAAATCAGAGGGTGAAAGATAAGTCAGCAAGCCGTGAACAGACAGAGACATTTTTTTCAAAACTGAAGCGACAGTAACTCCACTCGTACTGCTTTTCTGGGTCGTATTGGTCCTGGCTTCAGGCTTTTTGACCTCTCGGGCTGGCTCAGCCGGACGGGTTTCAGCCGCTTTTTCCTTTTTCACCGGAGTAACTTGATCCCCTCCAGAGGGGCTGATCACCTCCACCAGGCTTTCATGAATATAGCCCTTGCCTTTGCTACGATCAGCTCTGTCAAACAAAATCAAAAACCATTCGCCCTCTTTTTTTTCAACCTGAAATTCAGTGCCTTCTGGCACCTGAAACAACATCTCACTGCTGATATCCGGCTTGACCCGTATGTTGGCCTGTTCTGAAACTACGCGGACTCTTAAATTCCGGTCTTGAGCCCCAAGGGCAGAAGCCAGAAAAGCCAGGCTGACCAGAATCAAAATCGAGCAGCCCGTTATTTTTTTCTTTTCCATTGTCTCCACCTTAATGAACAGTATAAATTAAACAGCTCTGAATCTAAACAAAAATAACTGCCATCTTTTTTGAAGCTATAACATTTCTCTTTTTGCTCAAAGCAGCCCGGCCTACCAGATTTGTCTCAGCCATGGATGATAGAGAGTGGAGCCAATTCCAGCCGGTGTCTGATTCTCTTTCTCTCCCCGGCTAATATTTTGAGCCCAATAGCTCAAAAAACCGCTCAGGCCTTCGGCTGGCGGAAAATACTGCGGCCGGCATAACTGGCACTTGAGCCAAGCTCTTCTTCGATTCGCAGCAGCTGATTGTATTTTTCAACCCGTTCCCCGCGGCAGGGAGCACCTGTCTTGAGCTGACCTGTACCCATAGCCACCGAGAAATCAGCAATAAAACTATCCACCGTTTCACCACTGCGGTGAGAAATCATGGCTGTCCAGCTCGCCCGGCGGGCCAGATCAATAGCTTGAATAGTTTCAGTCAAAGTTCCAATTTGATTTAATTTAATCAAAACAGAATTAGCTGCTCTTTCTGCAATGCCTCTTTTGATCCGCTCGACATTGGTGACAAAAATATCATCCCCGACCAGCTGAACTTTCTGGCCAAGTCGCTCGTTTAAAGTCTTCCAGCCTTCCCAGTCATCTTCGGCCAGACCATCTTCAATGGAAAAAACAGGATATTTTTCTGTCCACTCTCTATATATCTCGACCATCTCTTCAGCTTTGACCTTCTTACCTTCGGTCCTCAGATTATAAAACCCATCTTCATAAAAGCTGCTGGCGGCCGCATCAAGGGCAATTGCCACTTCCTCCCCGGGCTTATAGCCGGCCTTCTCTATAGCTTCAACAATCAACTCGATGGCCTCTGCATTTTTCTTGAGAGCCGGAGCAAAACCACCCTCATCACCAACTCCGGTCGAATAGCCGCGATTTTTAAGAACGCTCTTCAAAGCCTGATAAACTTCGCTCCCCCAGCGGACCGCCTCGCGGAGGGAGGGGGCACCCACCGGTGCAATCATAAATTCTTGCAGGTCAGTTCCCTGCCAGTTAGCATGCACCCCACCATTTAAAATATTGAACATCGGCACGGGCAAAACCCTGGCTCCCAGTCCACCTAAATAACGATACAGAGGAAGTCTCAGAGACAGGGCCGCTGCTCTGGCCACAGCCAGGCTGACGCCCAGAATAGCATTGGCTCCCAGCCTGCTCTTATTCGGTGTACCATCCAGCATTATAAGCTTCTCATCGAGCGCTGCCTGGTCCACAGGGTTCCAACCGCAAATTTCAGGGGCAATCAATTTGTTCACATTGTCAACGGCCTGCAGAACTCCTTTGCCATTGTATCTTTTCTTATCACCATCCCTGAGCTCCAGCGCTTCATGGATCCCGGTAGAGGCACCCGAAGGCACTCCTGCCCGACCAAGTGTTCCGTCTTCCAGTTTGACTTCAACCTCGACGGTCGGGTTGCCCCTCGAGTCAAGAATTTCTCTGGCTTTTACATCTTTAATAGCGATATTCATCTGGTCACTCCATTTTTAAGATATTGAAAATATTTTGTTTTCCGATTTCAATTTTAGCATAGGCTCACCAGGAATTTAACCAAAAAATGAGTTGAGTCTTAACGACAACAGAAGAAAACAGATTCTTAACTGCCTTCCCGCCGGGATAATTGAGTTGAGTTCATCTCAGGTCATGAAAAATGAAGCTCTTGTGTCTTAGCAGGTTAAACCAGCCGGAAATTAACCGACCCGTTCTAAAAAATAATCGAACCTGAATTAGATCAAATTGCAATTTCTGTTGAATTAAAATTGGCCTTTAACCTATAGTATTCAAAGAATCAGTTTAAGGAGAAAACGGGTGGCTAATATTTATTACGTTGGCGATTGGGCCATTCTTACTGGCCCGGTTTTCGCCGAAACTCCTTTTTATCATTCGCCCAAAGGACTGGATATCTTTAATTACGGGCGGTGGCTCAAAGAAGCCCTGGAAAGCAGTGGGCAGCATCAGGTGGAGTCTGTTCCTGCCTGGGATTTCTATAATCAGCTCGGACCGGGCGACTATGAACGCGTTCTGGCTGATCATGAGGTTTTTATCTTTAGCGACATTGATGCCAAGCTCTTTCAACTCGCTCCGAGTTTTTTTGACCGTGAAAAATTTGGCCAAAAAATTCTGACTTTTCCTGATCGTGTGCGGCTGACAGTGGAAGCTATAACCGGTGGCAAATCAGCTATGTTTCTCGGTGGCTGGTATTCCTTTACCGGTGAGCAAGGCAAAGGGGGCTGGGGTCGGACGCGGCTGGCAGAGATTCTGCCCGTGAGATGTCTTGATTATGAAGACCTGGTGGAGTCAACCGAGGGCTTTTCAGTCGAAGTTACTCCGGCCGGCGAGGCGGCTTTCTCCGGTCTTGACCTTCATCAAATTCCACCTCTTCTGGGCTATAACCGAACCTTGCCCCGTCCGGAAGGAAAAATCTTACTTCAGATTAAAGAAACAGGAGATCCTTTACTCGCCGTGATGAAGGCTGGAAGAGGACAAACCCTGGCCTTTACCTCCGACCCGGCCCCGCACTGGGGATGTAATTTTGTTTTCTGGGATAAATATCAGGAATTCTGGAAGCGCTGCCTGGATCTAATCTGGCCACCTCGAGACTGGTGAAGAGGGCAACCAGGAAGGGGAGAAAATTCGCTGGCTAAAGCGCAGGCACGGCCCGAGACCGGAACAGTTAGCCTGGAAAAAGGTCATAAAGTTTAAGACCACGAAAAAATAAGAATCGACCGCTTAAAGGTCAAGGGGAGAAAACAAATGGAAATGGATAAAAAGAAGGTGAGCGTGCTCAGAGCTGGCTATGGAGAAATTGACATCACCCCGCCTCTCGGTACTGACCTGGCCGGATTTGGCTTTTATTTAGACCGCCGGGCGACTATTGTCCGCGATAGGCTTAAAGCCCGGGCACTTGGCCTGGAGTCGGGCGAAGATAAGGTTATAATCGTGGCTCTTGACCTTCTTTCCCTCGCTGTTGATTATTCCGATCGCTGCCGCCGGCAGATAGCGGTCGTGACGGGTGTCCCTTTTAAAAATATTCTTCTGGCCTGTACCCACACTCACTCCGGGCCAGCTGTTCAACCTCTGCCTGGACTGGGTAAAATCAGCCGCGACTATGTCAGGAAATTGCCCGCAGCCTTACTGGCCGCCGCCCGTCAGGCTCTGGCTAGCCTGGAAGAAGCTGAGTTTGGCTTCCACGCCGAGGCAGTTGAACCGATTGGTTATAATCGGCGACTCGGTGGCTTTTCTCCCGTTGATCCGTGGTTAAAGGTGGGAATTTTCCGGCAGAAAAAACGCTCGATTTTTCTGCTTAACTATGCCTGCCATGCCGTCACGCTCGGTCCGACGAAAGAAATTTCCTCCGATTGGCCAGGGGCAGCGGTCAGGGAACTGGAGAAAGCCGGCCAGCGGGCGCTGGTTCTTCAGGGATTCTGCGGGGATATTGACCCGGTTACCTATCTGAATCGGCGGCTCGGAGCAACCAGAGAAGATTATTATCTGGCTGGAAAAATTATAGCGGCCAGAGCACTTAAATCCGTAAAATATACCAGCTGGAAGAAAAACATTGCTTTACAATCGGTCGAAAACAGGATCCGCCTGCCGCTGTCGGTTTTTCCTCGCGAAAATCTTGATCTTGAAACCTCCGCTGCTCTCGAAGCTAACCGACAATTTCCTCATGCTGCCCGCATGATCAGGCTCTGGAGAAAAAAAATTGAGAAGCATTATGAGACTTTCGCCGCCTCCCCCTGGCTTGATGATGTGCCGGTACAGGCCACAAGAGTTGGCGAGATGCCAATCCTGGGTCTCCCTGGCGAGGCTTTCTGCAGCCTGGGGCTCAAGCTTGGGAAAAAATTCCCGGGCCTCATGACCGCCGGCTATGCTAACGGAGATGTTGGCTATTTACCAACAGCTGAGGCTTACCTTGACCCCGCTGATTATGCCTGTTACTGCGCACCAAAATTTTATGGACTTTTTAATTTTACCCCCGCCGTCGAATCAGTCCTCATAGAAGAGAGCAGCCGAATATTGTCTTCTTTCTAACACTGATTACTTGCGTCTAGCTACCGGGCGACCTTTCCCGCACTGAAAGCAAAACATAATCACAGGCGGGAATAGTAAGCGCCAGGTTTCTTAAATTGCTGGCCTTCCCCACCTCAAGAATTTCTCCGGAAGTTTCATCTTTAATTTCATATGTCTCCAGGTCATTAAGATTTAAGGGGCTGACGCTTATCCGACGAGGAGAATCGCCATGATTCACTATGGCCAGATATCTGGCCTCGCCGCTCGAAGACTCGGCCAGATCAAATTCCTCATTGAGACCAAACACCTCAAACTCTCTCTTAAGTCCATATTTATTTAGAGCCAGATCAAATAAATCGCCGACTACCTCCGGACAGTCCCTCGCCGCCTCCCTGAGGCTCAGCGGAAAGGTAAAACACCAGCCCTGACCATAATGATTGGCCAGAATAGCTGCCCCACCATCTTCAAACGAAGCTAAAACTGTAGCTGTGGTCGGCTGCCAGGAAGAAGCTCTGGTCATTTTTAAATGATAGTTTCTGTCTTTTTGAGTTCTTCTTCCCCATGGCTTTTCAATTTTAAGCCAGGGATGAAGTCCGGCGGGATTTTCCCGACCACCGGTGAGCTCTTCCCGTTCGAACCTGTCTCCATAGGGAATAGCCGGACCAAAAAGGACCGCCACGCCACCCTGTTCAACAAAATCCTTTAACATCTGACTATCCGGGTCCTGCATACCGGCTATGTCGCTGAGAACAAGGACATATCGATTTTTTAGAAGAAACTGAAGCTGCTCTTCATCCGGATGGTAAGGATAGTAGGGCAGCACTTCTTCTCCCCGGCGGGGGATAAAAGGCAGAATATCAGGACTCAGCCCCAGAGAGCGGAAAGCATCGAGGGCGGGCACAATGGCGTTTGTCCAGCGGTCGGCCCACCAGTCATTATAAGGAATATAGAGGCCCAGGTGAGTTCCATGCAGGGCAGCTGTTTTAGCGATCAGTCGAAAAGCTTTAAGACCTTCGGTCAGGCCGGTTTTTGATTCCAGGGCGGCCGGGATGGTTTTAGCGTAATCAAAAATATTGTAATGATAGGTAAAGAAAATAATCCCCTCTGGACCGGAAGCACTGGCCGCACTTAACATTTGACGATAGATATCCTCAGGAGAAGCCAGATAGTGGCCGGCATATTGTTTCTCCAGATAACCGAAAAGTTCAACATGGGATAGAGTAATTTTATTTTTGACCCTGGTCGCTCCGGCCGCCAGGCTGGCAAAATCTTTTACCCGGCGATAAGGAAAGCAGCGGCGGTTATCTTTTCGGTATGAAGCCATAACCGCTCCCTGATAAATAATTATGTCCAGGTCATCAATGGCCGCGAGGTAGCCGGCCAGAAGCGGGTCGTCAATATAAGGGGCGCAGGCGGTGAGGAGCCCCCGGTCGTGAGATTTCGCCGCCGCGCAGAATTCTCTCATCTGCCAGACTAAATAAGTTCCGCTCCCTTCCTGGTAATTATAAAAACCGGCCAGAGCTGGCTCGTTTCCGTACAAAGCCCAGAGCTCGCTCATGATCCTTCTGGTGCTGTCGAGACATTCACTATAAGGCATCTCCCGGGTCATATCCCAGCTCACACTGAGAAGCGCCGTCAGGCCATATTCTGCCGCCAGTTTTAAAGCCAGGCCGATTCTATCCTCGGCACTTCCGGCTGCAGCCGGCTTCAGACAAATATTGGAAGGATAGAAAGCCCGGTCAGTGGTAATAAGGCTGTGAAGAATAATTAGATTGCCACCAGATTCCTTAAATTCCTTAAAATAGGCCCGCATATCTTTTTCGAGCCCGTCAGCTGCGAAACTGCTGACGATGGTAAAATCACCGATCAAACTGCCCAGAAGAAAACTTCCTTTGCTCACCACCCGTTGCCGGCCCTGGATCGCCGTCACCGTCAGCGTATAAAATCCTTCCGGCGCATCAGCCTCTACTTTTTTTCCCGCGCGAAATTTTTTCGCAGCTGGATCAGCCGACTTGACCTCAGTCATAGAAAGAATTTCCGGGCCTTTACCCGGGATGAGCATTCTGGCTTCAATTTTCACCGGCCCTTTTTTCGCTGTCCGGACAGTTGATTCGATGACGACCGTTTCCCCGCGCGCCGGTCGAAAGGGAGAAATGGTGGTTTCCAGGCTGAGACCGGCAGGCTCTGATTTTTGTCTCGAGTTGTCGCTTCGACAGCCGATGAAAAGGCACAGAATGATAAAAAACACCAGGCCTGATCTGGCGATTTTTCCCATGCTTCACCGCCTTAAAAATGAAAGTTTTTAAACTGACAATCATATATAAAATATCTTGCCGTTAAATAAAGCTCCTTTTTTTGCCCTCTCCCCTTATATTTCATTTGGCGCTTGAGGACAAGCCTTTTGTGTTGCTGGCTTTATGTTCCTGTTGTTCCTGTTACGGGTCAGGCTTCCCCGGTTAAAAAATCAAGATATGTATCCCATTTTACCTGATTAACTTTTAATGGCGGGTCGGGTCACCTCATCCCCGAGGCACAAAGGAGGTAAGCCCGAGCTGGTGAAGAATTAGGTTATTGCTGATGGCTTTATTTACCTCGCCTTTAATAGTAGGATAGTTTCTCTGAGAAATCGGAAGGGATCTACTCATGGGCTGGTTATTTCTTCTTCTGGCCATCGCTGGCTATGTCGCTATGAATTTTGTGATGAAACTGGGGAGTCGGCGTGGATTAAACTCCTCTGAGCTGACCGGCAGTCTCTTTGCACTGGCTTCATTCTACTGTCTTCTGATTTTAATTTTTAGCGGGCAGGCCTTAAATTTTACTCCAGCGGTTATTTTACTGGCCGTGGCCGGCGGAGCAGGCGGGGCGGTCGCCTATTTCTTCTTTCTTCAGGCTTTAAAAATCGGGAGCTACGCCCTGACTATTTCCATTTACACCATGACTTTTCTCAATCCGGTTATCTTTTCGATCATTTTCTGGGACAGGCAGCTGACGACTTTAATTACGCTGGGAATTTTATTAATCATTGCCGGCATCATCCTGATCTCTCTCGCCGGAGCAACTTCTGAAAGTCAGCAATCGGGTCTATTTATAAAATGGCTTATCTTTCTGGCCGCGACATTTTTCCTGACCGGGATTCCTCAAATTTCTCAGGCGGCGGCGGTGCGTCTGGCTGAGATCAATCTCTGGTCATATCTTTTTCTGACTTTTCTCGCCGGGGCTCTGGTTTTTATTATTTACCTCGCGGCAAAAAAGATAAAACTCCCACCTCAGGCTCTGTCTTCTGGCGCTCTGGCCGCAGCCGGCAGTGTCGCCGGGAATTTCTTTACTCTCAAAGCCCTGGCCAAACTGCCCGAACCGGTGGTTTTTCCTGTTATTCAAGCTGGTCCGATTATCGCCGCCGTTATCCTGTCCCTGGCTTATTTTAAGGAAAAAATTAGGCCTGCAGCTTATTTCGGGATCATGCTGGGCCTGGCCGGAATCATCCTCTTGACGCTGAGCTAAAAGCCCTTGAAGTTACCCGGACTCAGACCAGCTTCTTGCCTTTAAATTTTTCTGGTTTTTTAATAAAATCAGAAACATCAAAAGATATATATTTTGATTTCAGTCAAGAAGGAGAGTCACCACCAGATGGATATCTTAGAAATACTTCTCAAGTTAATTCTGGCCATTGCCCTCGGCGGGCTGATTGGCCTGGAAAGGGAAGCCAGCCAGAAGCCGGCCGGATTTCGGACTAACATCATGGTTTGCCTTGGCTCGGCCATGATGATGAGTATGGCTGTCGGACTCATCAAAGGCACCAGTGCGTCGCCTGATTCTTTGGTCAGAATGGCCGCCGGCGTGGTTACCGGCATCGGCTTCCTCGGAGCTGGAACAATTATTCATGCTCAGGGAGCAGTCATCGGCTTAACGACGGCCTCTACTCTCTGGGTAGTAGCCGGCCTGGGCTTAATCATTGGTGCTGGCTATTATATTCCGGCCATAATTTTTACCGCTATCATTATTGCCACTCTGGTGGCTTTCAGAAAAGTGGAAGAGGTTTATCTAAGAAAACATGTCTATCACTATCATCTTAAATTCAGAGAGCACCCTGAATTACTATCCAAACTCAGGAAGCTTAGTTTTCATCATGGAATCAGACTCGAGCACCTCAGCCTGAAAAAAGACGGGCCATTTCTGGTTGTTTCTTTCACGGCCGTTGGCTCTGAAGACAAAGAACAGGAATTCAATGAAGCAGTTCTGGAGCTGGGCGAGCTGGAGGAGTTCAAGCTTGACTGAGCGGCAATTGCTGGTGGCAACTACCAATCCAGGGAAAGCTAAAGAAATCAAAAAGCTACTGGCTGGCTTGAATATCAGGATTGAAAGCCTGAGTGATTACCCGCACCTGGGGCAATTTGAGGAAAAAGGGAGCACTTTTGAAGAAAACAGCCGGGGCAAAGCCATGTTTTACAGCCAGAAATACCCCGGGCTGGTCCTGGCCGAAGATTCTGGCCTCGAGGTAGAGGCTCTGCAGGGAAAGCCAGGCGTCTTCTCGGCTCGTTTCTCAGGTTCTCGAGCTACTGATGAAAAAAATATCAAAAAACTTCTGAAATTGATGAAAAATATCCCTGACAAAGAAAGGAAAGCCCGTTTTATCTGTGTCGTTAGTCTGGCCAGGCAGGGAAAGATTCTTAAAGTTTATAGGGGAGAATTAAGGGGCAGGATACTGCCTGAGCCCAGGGGGCAGAATGGCTTCGGTTATGATCCTGTTTTTTTCTATCCTCCCTTCCGGAAAACCCTGGCCGAACTGACGACTGAAGAAAAAAATAAAATCAGCCACCGTGGCCGGGCACTAAAAAAAATGCGGGCTTATCTGGAAAAACTTAGGGCTAAAAATTAAGGTTTTCCATCTTTATCTTTTCTCCAGGGCTGAAAAATGTTTCTTGATCTGCCGCGAGGTCAAATCTACTGGACATAAAAAGAGCTGGAGTAAATTTTTCTTGACTCCAAGCGCCATCCTCACCGCAGCTATCTTATTGAAAAACAAAAAGTTAGCAAACTGAAAGGATCTGGCCCGCTTTTCGCATCAGGTAGGGGCGAGAGGAGGTTTCCCATGAAAAGAGTTTTGGTTAAGGCACTGGCCATCAATCTGGCCGTCCTGGTCTTTTTGTCCCTGGCCGGTAGCGGTTGGGCTCAGGCTCAAAATCAGAACAAGCCGGCGGCAGGCAAGATTAACATCAATACAGCCACTTTAGCCGAGCTGGAGAGCCTGCCGAGAATCGGGCCAAAGGTCGCCCAGCGCATTATCGACTTCCGGACTCAAAATGGACCCTTCAAAAAGGTAGAAGACCTGATGAAGGTCCAGGGCATCGGGGAAAAAATTTTTAATCAGCTCAAAGACCGGATTACCGTCGGCGAGTCAAAGTAAAACCGGTAACAAAAAAGGCGGAGGAGAGAGTCACCAACTTTGCCTCTTCCGCCTTTTCCCTCTTTTTCAAATTTTGTCGTCAGTTACGCTCGATTAGTGGAAGATATGTCAGGAGCGGGGGTGAGACTGGCGATACACCTCCAGCAGATGACCTAAATCAAGATGGGTATATTTCTGAGTGGTGGCCAGACTCCGGTGACCGAGTAATTCCTGAATCGCTCGGAGATCAGCCCCACGGCTCAATAGATGGGAAGCAAAAGAATGTCGCAAGGAATGGGGGCTAATTTTTCTCGCCAAGGCTATCTGGTTGAGCCTTTTCTGAACCAGCCTCTGAACCGAGCGGGCATTGAGTCTTTCGCCACGGTAGTTTAGAAAAACAGCCAGCTCTGATACTTTATTTAAGGCCAGTAAAGGGCGGAGCCCTAAATATTCCCTGAGCCATTTTTCAGCCTGCCGGCCAAAGGGAACTATTCTTTCTTTTTTACCTTTGCCCCTGACCCGGATCAGCCTCTCCTTAAGATGTATATCCTCAAGATTAAGAGAAGTTAATTCCGAGACACGCAGTCCCGCCGCATACAGGAGTTCCAGAATGGCTTTGTCTCTCACTTCCAGCGGATCACCAGAGTCAACTGGCCAGTCAAGTAGCCTGGCAGTTTCTTCTTCAGTCAGAAACCCCGGGATCGACTGCTCCTGGCGGGGAGTAGCCAGAAGACTGGCCGGATTATCCTGTCGCCAGTTTTTTTTGAGGCCATAAGCAAAAAAAGATCTCATGGCAGCCAGCTTACGCACCAGGGAGCTCTTTTTAAGATGTCGCTGGTGAAGTTCGGCCAGAAAGCCGCGCAGGGCCAGGGTATCAGCTGTCCGCCAGTTATAGCCGTTTTCTTTAAGGTAAAAAGCTAATTGCTGGAGATCGCGTCCATAGGCTGAGACGGTATGCGGAGAAGCATTCTTCTCCAGCCTTAGATAGTTGAGAAATTCTTCAATTTCTTTTTTCATTGGAGTCAGCAGAAGATCCGGTTGCCTGAATACCTTCTTTAGATTGATCCGTCCGTTGCTTCTGACTTCCTTTAGCTTCTACCCCAGGTTGATTTAGTTCATCCCCATTTAAATAACGGACATAATCACATTTCTGACAGTAAAGGTAGGGCTTGCCCTTTTTAACCAATTTTTTTAGTAGATAAGTGGAGCCACATTGGGGACAGGTCTCTTGAACTATTTCGTCCCAGGTGGCAAAACGGCATTGCGGGTAGTGACTGCACCCATAAAAATATTTTCCTCGTTTTGTTTTCCTTTTAATAATTGTCCCGCCACAACCCAGCGGACAGGGCAAGCCGGTGTCAGAATTTTCCTTATGAATATATTTGCAGCGGGGATAATTTGAACAGGCAATAAACGTTCCGTATTTACCCCGGCGGTAGACGAGGGGTGAACCGCAAAGAGGGCACTTGGCTTCAATCGTTTTGGTCTCTTTTTTGACCAGCGATTCCCTATATTTACATTCAGGATAACCCGAACAAGCCTTAAAACGGCCATAACGGCCCTCTTTGATAACCAGGTTCCGGCCGCATCTGGGGCATTTATCCTCAACCGGTATGCCATTCTTCTTAACTGAATCAGTCTCCTGCCCCTGCTGGAGATATTTCTCCAGCAGCTCATAATAACGGCGTAGCACTTCCAGCCAATCGGCCTGGCCATCACTTATTCTGTCCAGCTGCTCTTCCATTCTGGCTGTAAAACGATAATCGAACAATTCGCTAAAATATTTCACCAGAAAATCCGTCACATATATTCCCAGCTCGGTCGGTTTAAACCGGCCTTCCTCTTTGACCACATAGGTTCTGTTTTGCAAAGTGGAGATAATAGGAGCATAAGTGCTGGGACGGCCAATACCCCTGGCCTCCAGCTCTTTGACCAGCGTCGCTTCTGTATAGCGAGGCGGTGGTTGGGTGAAGTTCTGCTTGTTCTCCAGGTTAAGCAGGGTAAGAATTTCTCCTTCTCTGGCTACCGGCAGGGTGCCCGTCTCAGCTGGAGCCAGTTCCATGGCTTCTTCACCCTTCTTAGTCCGCTCCTCGGCATCTTCGCCGTCAAACTTCAGTCGCTGTTCTTCATAGAGAGCCAGAAAGCCCTTAAATTTAACCACTTCTCCTTTTGCCTGGAATTCATATGGCCCGGTGGTTATTTCAAACTGCGTTTCCTCAATTTCCGCCGGGCTCATCTGAGAGGCAAGAAAGCGGTTCCAGATCAAACGGTAAAGATCATATTCTTCTTTTTTTAAAAAAGGTTTAACTCTGGCTGGTGGCAGGTCAAGATGGGTAGGGCGAATCGCTTCGTGGGCTTCCTGAGCTGTTTTTCTCGATTTGTGAATGACCGGTTTAGCCGGCACATAATCAGGGCCAAAGCGTTCTTCGATGTATTTTTTAGCTTCATTCCTGGCTGCTTCAGAAATTCTAACCGAATCCGTTCTCATATAAGTAATCAACCCGACCGGCCCCAGTTCGCCCAGTTCCAGACCTTCGTATAACCGCTGGGCGACGGACATAGTCTTTTTGACTGGAAAATGTAACAGGCGGTAAGCCTCCTGCTGCATGGTAGAAGTAATATAGGGAGCAGGTGGGTTCTTTTTCCTGGCTTTGACCTGAATCTTCTGGATAACAAATGGTTGCTGGCGGCAGGCATCCAGAATAGCCTGGGCCTGCTGTCCATCTTTTATCCTGGCTTTTTTGCCGTCAATTTTGACCAGGTTAGCCTTAAAATCCGGAGGTGCTTCTGCTCGAAGATGGGCCGTGATTGTCCAGTATTCCTCCGGTCTAAAATCTTTAATTTCTTTTTCGCGGTCGCAGATTAACCTGAGAGCAACGGACTGAACTCGCCCGGCACTCAGTCCCCGGCCAATTTTTTTCCAGAGAAGAGGACTGATCAAATAGCCTACCAGCCGATCCAGGATACGCCTGGTCTGCTGGGCATTAATCTTATTCTGATCAAGTGTGCCCAGGCGGGAAAAAGCCTCTTTTATAGCTCTTTCTGTTATTTCATAGAAGACAGCTCGATATATCTTTGGATTGACTGGTTCCAGCAACTGGCTGATGTGCCAGGCAATAGCTTCTCCTTCCCGGTCAGGGTCAGCCGCCAGAATCACCTGCTCACTTTCTTCGGCCAATTTTTTCAGCTCAGCTACCAGCCGGCGGCGGTCGGGAATGATCTGATAGGTCGGTTTAAAATCATTTTTAATATCCACGCCCAGTTTGCTCTTGGGCAGATCGCAGACATGCCCCATCGAGGCTTTAACCAGGTAGCCGGGGCCAAGATAACGGTTAACTGTTTTGGCTTTAGCTGGTGATTCTACAATTACCAATGATTTCGCCACTTAGCATCTCCTGCGAAAAAATTTACCCGGCTCCTGAATGACTGTTTCTTTCATCTCAAGGCTCAGGAGAACAGTCAGCAGTTCACCTACCGGTATCTGAATTTTATCAGATAATTCGTCAATGTGAATAACCTCGTTTTCGGGCAGAGCCTGGAGCACCTTTTTCTCCTGATTATTGAGTTCCACCCTGGCTGGCTTGCTCGTCATCAACTGATTCAGTGCTGCTTCATTCCAGGGAAAAGGTAACTCAGAGACAATGTCCTCAACCGATTCAACGAGCTTAGCCCCGTGTTTTATCAAAAAATGCGTACCCCGGCTCAGGTCGGAAGTCACCGGTCCGGGTACCGCCATGACTTCCCGCCCCTGGTCAAGGGCCAGTCCGGCCGTAATCAGAGCGCCGCTTTTCAGGCCAGCCTCAACTACCAGGCAAGCCAGCGATAGACCGCTCAGCACCCGGTTTCTGAGCGGAAAATGGAAGCTTAGAGGTTCAGAGCCAAGAGGAAACTCACTTACCACCAGGCCTCGGCCGGCTATCTTTTCGGCCAGGAGTCTGTTTTCCTTAGGATAAATCCGATCAAGCCCCGATCCCAGGACAGCCAGGGTTTTTCCGCTGCGTAAAGCACCCTGATGCGCTAAGGTGTCAATACCTCTGGCCAGACCACTCGTTACGACCAGACCGCAAGCAGCCAGCTCATCGGCCAGTTTGTCAGCCAACAGCCGTCCATAGGCAGTCGGGTGCCTTGAACCGACTACAGCCACCCCGGCCTGATTAAGAAGATCAATCTGACCGTACGCATAAAGTACAACAGGCGGTTCCACGATCTCCCTGAGAAGTTGCGGGTATCGGCTATCTTTAAAATCCAGCAGAATATAGCCGTTTCGTTCGAGCTGCTCCGCCTCCAGACTGGCCCGACTGACCAGTTCCCCGGAAAGAATTCTCTGCCTGGCCAGCGAGCTCAACTGGCAAGAACTTAAATAACCTGGTTCTGGATTTAATAATTTGTCTTCTGAATCAAAAAAACGTAGAGCTTTACCCGCCGATAAACAGCCATCAGTTACCAGATAATTCAGGGCCAGCCAGAAAACCTGATGATTATCTATCCTCACGTTTTACAATAGGCAGCGGGTAGAGCCAGAACTGGCATAGTAGCATAAGAAATGACTTTTTCAGTCGTGCTTCCCAGGAAAAATCTTTCCACAGGCGAAACGCAGGTGGACATCAGGATCAGGTCAAATTTATGGCGGTTGGCATAGGTCACAATCCCGGCCGGAGCATTCAAATCTCGAATCACCACCTCATCCACCTTGATATTGGCCCTCCTTTTCTTTCTGTTTTGCAGCCGGGCTAAAGCTTCATCCATCAGGGCTTTCACTTCTTCTGGAGAAAATTTAAAATCATAAAGCTCGAGGACATAGATTAGAGTCAGTTCAGCCTGAAGTTTGCTGGCCAGTGTCCAGGCATAATCTCTTTCCTTTTCTTCACCAGCTGAAAAATCTGTCGGAACCAGTATCTTTTTAATTTCGGCCTGACCCCGTTTTTTCGGGGCGATCAACACCGGGACTTTCGAGCGCCGGAGTATCTGGTTGGCCACGCTGCCCAGCAAAATTTTCTCCAGAGCAGACATCCCTTTCCGCCCGACAGCAATCAGCTGGCAATGTTCTTTTTCAGCAATTTCGGGTACCTTTTTTCCAGCTGAGCCGGTTTCTATCAGGATTTTTGAAAATTTTATCGGATTCTTGGCGGAAATTTTCTCTAACCTCTTTCTGGCTTTGACTATAAGATCCTCCTGCCGTTTGATCAGATCCGCTACCATCATCGCCCTGGTTTCATAAAGAGCAGGAGCAAAATCCGGCACAACATGAACTGCTTTAATTGAAGCCTTAAAATGTTCAGCGAGATAATTAGCATAATTAAGAGCAGTTAAGGACTCGGCAGAAAAGTCCGTTGACCAGAGAATATTCTTGATTTGATAGTTCATTGACCCTTCTCCTTTGTTTTTTTCCATTTTACCATAACCAGGGTCATCAAGGTAAACTTTTTAAATTGTCTGACTTTTAAATAGACGCCGGTTATCAGCTTGTTTTCTCAGGAGTCGCGGTGTTTTTGATTTCTATTAATTTTGTTCTGGCCGCCTTACCTTGAATGATTGTCAACCGGGAAGGAGGCAGTCCAAAGTAATCAGCCAGAAGAGCCAGTAGCTCGGCGTTAGCCTGACCTCTGTCCGGAGCAGCTTTTAATTTGGCCTTAAACTCAGTGGAAGACAGCTGGATTAACTGCTGCTGTCTCGATTTAGGTTGCACCCGGACAGTAATTATTTGCCTTTCATGTTTTCTTTCTTCAACTTTACCGGCCATGATCGACCTTATCTCGAGCCTCAATTATTTTTCTTCCTTCGCCCGGCAGAACAAGAAACACTGCTGTTTGTCTTCGGCTGATTGGCCGCTGATTTATAAATCAGGCTTCACGCTGATTTTTCTTTCAGCACCTGCTTGTACTTCTCAAAAAGCCCCTTTAGTTCCTCCTTGGTCACCACGTAACGACTGACAAAAACCGAAACCGTGGGCCTCACCGGATCATTACTCTTGAGCATAATATAGTCGCGGAGCAGTCCTGTGCGTCCGGCTCTGCCCGGCAATCTGATTTCCACTTCTACCGACTGGCCGGCTGGCACCCTTAAAGGAAAACTAACTGGCCGATCCTTGATGAAAAAAGACACTTCCGGGCTTTCCGTCTCCAGTTTGAGTTCCAGCTGTCCGCTGTTTTTGATCAGCAATTTAGCTGAGGTTTCTTCTCCCTCGAGGGAAATCCCCAGGTCCAGGTTATAACGGTCAAGCTCCAGCCTGGCCGCTGGACCGGTTTCCACCTCCCCCTTTACAGTTAATTCTACCTGTGGCTTTTTCGGGTCGTTGCTGTCAAAATAAATATACTTGACCACCTGACCGCTATAGCCGCGAGAATCAAAACTAACCTTAACTCGCCCTTCCTTCCCGGGAGCAACTTCTTTTTGTGAAACGAGAGCAGCTGTACAACCGCAGGAAGTTGCCACCCGGGTCACTTTCAACGGAGCCGTACCCTCATTCCTAAAGATAAATTCATGGCTGACCACTTCTCCTTGTTTTATTCTTCCGAAGTTCCATTCCAGCTCTTTAAAAACAACACTGGGCGACCCGCTTTGACCGGAACTGAAAGGTGGAGCAAGAAATAATAAAAAACTATAAGTTAAAAGAGATAAGGTAATTAGCACCGACCGTCTAATTTTCATCCTGGCCTCCGTTGTTTTTATAATCATGTCATATTTTGGAAATTTGTTCAATTGAGTCAGGAGCCTGGCCGCCAGTAGCGCAGCACGCGCACCGGTGTGAAGAGAAAAGACCAGTTCTGGTCAGGCAGAGAGACCGGCGACCTGAAAAGATAAAATAAAACAAACAAAGTTCGGTTCTTAAAGAACAGATAAAGCCCAGAAAAAAATGCTTGACAACCAACTTCTGGCATAATATATGATATAGTCGATAATATTAATCGACTATTATGGTGCACTATGAAGCTTTCGACCAGAGGTGAATATGCCAGTCGGGCCATGCTGGAGCTCACCGCCCGCTACGGACAGGGTCCGGTGCCGATTAAAGTTATTTCTCTCGCTCAAGCTATCCCCCAGCAGTTTCTGGAACAGATTCTTTTATCATTGCGTCGGGCAGGCTACCTTAAAAGCAAAAAGGGTCCGCATGGTGGCTATTTTCTATCAAAGCCACCAGACAGGATTACAGTGGCAGAAGTGATCAGGGTTATGGACGGCCCTCTGGCTCCGATTAATTGTGTCAGTGTGATTGAACATGAACCTTGTCCCCTTGAAGAATACTGTGGGTTGAGATCCGTCTGGAAAGAGGTCAGAGACATGGTAGCCAGACATTTAGAGCAAACCACTTTTGCCGAGGTTCTGGACAGGCAGATTGCTATTAATCAGAAAAAATCAGCCGAAAGGGAAGAAACATGAAGCGGTGCATCCAGCTGATGGTGCTTTCAGTCGTGGTTTATTTCAGCCTTTTTATAGCTCCAATGAAGGCCCAGGCCTGCAGGGCAAGAGATATTCTGGACGAGGGCGAGCCTGATAAAAAAGCTCCGACTGTTCAATCTTCCCTTCAACTGAAACTATCAGGCTATGCTCAGACGCAAGCCACCTGGAAAAGTGAAGGCAACGATACCTTTTCTATCAGAAGGGCCCGCCTCTCGCTTGGTGGACAGGTCCTTAAGACATTAAAATTTAAAATTCAACTTGATTTTACCAGGTCGCCAGCCCTGCTGGACGCTCAGGCAGAATTTACTCCGACTCAGGTTATAAGTCTCAGAGCCGGGCAATTTCTGGTGCCTTTCAGTCTGGAAAATATCACTTCCTCCTCCGACCTCCTGACTGTTAACCGTTCTCAGGTCGTCGAGAAGCTGGTCCCGGGCCGGGACAATGGTTCGGCTGGACGTGATCTTGGTGCCGCCGTTTTTGGCACTTATTCAATTTTTGATTATTCCATCGGTCTTTTCAATGGTTCCGGGGCAAATAAGGCCGACACCAACGATCACAAAGATCTGGCCGGCCGGCTGGTAGCTCACCCCTGGAAGCCTCTGTCTCTGGCCTTTTCTATATATAACGGCAGGCAAACAGTCAGCGATAATCCAGCTCTAATCATCAGAAACAGGTACGGACTGGAGTTGGTCTTTAGTTATCAGCGACTGGGCCTTCAAGCTGAATTCATCCGGGCAACCGACGACCGGACCAAAAAAGAGGGCTGGTATACTCTGGCTACTTATTCTCTCCTGCGCCAGAAACTGCAGCTGGTCGGTCGTCTGGAAGCCATTAATCTTGACCGTCATCTTCCCGCTCAAAAGACCACTATCTATACGGCCGGGATTAACTGGTTTTTAACCGAGAAATCGAAGCTGCAGGCCAATTATGAATACCATCAGACAGAAAGTGGTCCGGATGAACAGGCAGCTCTTTTGCTGCTCCAGGTGGGTTTTTAAAAAGTAATGATCAAAAAGAGGAATGGGATGAAAAGAGCCAAGTTTGAAAAAATGACTTCCACCTTCGGATTTTTCTCTCTTCTGTTGATATGTCTAAATCTTATTTTTAATTCTTCTGCTTTACCTCAACCTTCTTCCCTCGAGCGAGCCGAGCAAAGAATGACTGGTCAGGAAAAAAGTCACGCCGGTCAGCTTAGCATCTCTGGAGCCTGGGCTCTCTATCCGCTGGCCGTTCGCTGGGTAGAAGAATATCAAAAAGAAAATCCGGCGGTCAGGATTGATCTCCAGGCCGGCGGTGCCGGCAAGGGAATGGCCGATGTCCTTTCCGGTCTGGTTGATATAGGCATGATTTCCAGAGAAATTTTTCCGGAAGAAATCGACAAGGGAGCTTTACCCCTGGCCGTTGCCCGGGATGCAGTCGTGGCGACTTTAAATGTCAAAAATCCCATCCTGCCACTCATTCAGGCCAGGGGCCTGACTCGAGAAATTTTACGGGCAATCTGGATAGAGGGCCGGATTAAGTTCTGGGAAGAAATTTATGGACAGCCAGGCAAAACGCCGATTCATCTTTACACCCGTTCCGACGCCTGCGGAGCGGCTGAAACCTGGGCGGCTTTCCTGGGAGGCCATCAGGAGGACCTGAAGGGAATAGCTATTTATGGCGATCCGGGCCTGGCCGAGGCTGTACGCCAGGATCCAACCGGGCTTGGTTTTAACAATCTGAACTTTGCCTATCACCCCCAGACGGGCAGACCTCACCCCGGCCTGGCTATCGGTCCGCTCGATCTCGATGGCAACGGGCAGCTGACTCCTGAGGAGAACTTCTATGGCCAGCGTGATGAGCTAACGCTGGCTATCTCCAGGGGACTTTACCCTTCGCCTCCAGCCCGAAATTTATATCTGGTGGTTAAAAAGCCGGTCAAGCAGACACTGGTCAGAGATTTCCTTCTCTGGGTTCTTGACCGCGGGCAGCAGTATGCGGCTGAAGCTGGTTATCTCGCTCTGGATCAAAGTCTGGCCCAAACAGAAAAGCAGAAACTTTTGGAAAACTAATAGACCGCGAAGAGGATCAGTTAAGTGAAAAAAGAAAAAGGCCAGGTGCTGGTAGCCGGCCTTTTCTCTCTGTTCCCCATTATTCTGGCCATCAGTATTTTCATGCTGCTGCTGGTCAAGGCTTTTCCACTCCTGTCCTTAAAATCCTTACCGACCATCCTTTTCTCCTCAGCCTGGCAACCACAGAGAGGGCAATTTGGCCTCTGGCCATTTATTCTCGGTACGCTCGAGGTGACCATCACCGCCTTTATCCTGGCTGCCCCTCTGTCTGTTCTGACTGCTATCTATATTTCTGATTATGCCTCTGGCCGATTGAAAAAATGGCTGGTGCCTGTCCTTGATCTGCTGGCTGGATTACCCTCAGTCATCTATGGCATGTGGGGCATCTTGTTGATTGTGCCGCTGGTGGGAAAATATCTGGCTCCTCTTTTTGGAACTTACAGTTCTGGCTATTGTATCCTGACGGCCGGCATTGTTCTGGCAGTGATGATCTTACCAACTATTGTCAACATTTCAGTCGAAGTCCTCAGCGCTGTACCGGCTGACCTCAAAGAAGCTGCTCTGGCCCTGGGAGCAACGCGCCTGGAAGTAGTTCGGTTTATAGTCTTAAAAAAATCAGCACCAGGAGTAGCTGCGGCCTGTGTTCTTGGCCTATCTCGAGCTTTCGGCGAAACTCTGGCCGTCATGATGGTGGTTGGTAACGTGCCGGTTATTCCGACTTCGCTTTTTTCACCTGCCTACCCGCTGCCAGCTTTGCTGGCCAATAATTATGGGGAGATGTTATCCATTCCCGGCTATGAAGCAGCCCTTAACCTGGCGGCTATTGTTCTCCTTTTTATGGTAATTATTTTCAGCCTGGCTGCCCGCCTGTATTTAAATAGTTTAGAACAGAGGACAGATTAATGAGCAGTCACCTACCAGGCACTGACCGCCGCCTGAAGAGAAGGCATCAAGCCGAAGCGGGTTTCAAATCAATCCTGCTGGCCTCAGTCATTCTGGTTGTGGCTATTCTGTCTATTATTCTGGTTACGATTCTGTGGAAAAGCCTGCCCGCTTTGAAATTATCGATGATCCTCCAGACGCCCGGTTCCGGTTATTACCTCGGCCAACAGGGCGGTATTCTCAATGCTATCGTCGGTTCGCTGGAAGTTTCTTTAGGAGCCACCTTAATTGCACTGATCGTTGCTCTGCCCACGGTTATCTTCCTTAATACCTACCTCAAAAGGAGATCTTTCCTGGCTGAAGTGATCAGACTGAGCCTCGATGTTCTCTGGGGAATTCCATCTATCGTCTATGGGGTCTTTGGTTTTCTGCTGATGCTCATGTTCCACCTGCGGGCCTCACTTCTGGCGGGCATGATTACTATTGCTCTGGTTGAGCTGCCTATTTTGAGCCGGGCCCTGGATGAAACCATCAGACTGGTTCCAGCTGAACTCAAAGAAGCCAGCTATGCCCTGGGAGCCAATCGCTGGCAAACAGCCACCAGGGTTGTCCTACGTCAGGCTTTGCCCGGTTTAATCACCTCGATCCTCATTGCCCTGGGGCGTGGCCTTGGAGATGGAGCCTCAGTTCTCTTTACGGCTGGCTATACCGATCGCATCACAACCTCTTTGTTTCAACCGGTCGCTACTTTGCCCCTGGCCATTTTTTTCCAGCTTGGCTCTCCTTTTCCGGAAGTTCAGGAACGAGCTTTTGCCTCAGCTGCCATATTGACCCTGCTAATTCTGCTCATCAGCCTGTTGACCAGATATTTTGGAAGGAAATTGAGCCGGCACAAGGTTAGATAAAAATGAATAATTCTGGAGAAACTGATGGTTGATAACGGACGATTAGTTCTTAAAAATGTCAGTGTTTATTATGGCCAGAATCAGGTCTTGAAGAATATCAACCTTAACATTCCTGATAAGAGTTTAACGGTGATCATTGGACCTTCTGGTTGTGGCAAGACCACTTTGCTGAAAAGCCTTAACCGCCTGCTCGATGAGGTGGAGGAAGCCAGAGTGGAAGGGCAGATTCTGCTGGACAATCAGGATATTTACGGTTGCGACGTTGATGTCACCCAGATCAGAAAAAAGATGGGCCTGCTGTCCCAGAAGCCCCAGGTTCTGCCTATGTCAATTTACGACAATATTGCTTTTGGCCTTAAGCTCCACCGTTCTTTAAAAAAACCTGAGCTCAACCAGCTGGTAGAAAGATATTTAAGACTGGCCGGGCTCTGGGAGGAAGTCAAAGACCGTCTGAATGAACCGGCCAGCCGGCTCTCCATCGGCCAGCAACAGCGGCTCTGTTTAGCCCGGGGGCTGGCTGTTGAGCCAGAAATTATCCTGGGCGATGAACCGACATCAGCTCTTGATCCTCAATCCAGCCGCAATGTTGAAGCCCAGTTGCAAAGTCTGAAAAAAAATTATGCGATTGTGGTGGTTACTCACATTCTTCGTCAGGCCCGACGCCTGGCTGATTATGTCGCCTTTCTTTATATGGGTGAGTTAATAGAATTCGGCCCGGCTTCTGAAGTCCTGACAGCTCCTCAGGATCCCAGAACCCGGGCCTATGTTACCGGCGAAATCAGCTGATTGACTCAGCTTTTCTTAAACTCTTCCAGGAAGCGGTAAAAATCCACTTCATTGGCGTCCAGCCCGTGCTTATAGACATAGCGCGCAGCCAGATGGGAAGCAAACAGGGCACGGAGGTAATTCTCTGGTAGTTTATTCAAGATACGATTAATTCCAACCAGCTCCAGTAAGGACTTAGGAACACCGGTTTCAATTACCTTTTTCAGCAAGGCTTTATCGTGGAAAAGATCAGATTCCCGAATCGAGTCTTTGATGTTGTTTATTTTCTCGCTGATCAAATCAGTCAAAATAGCTCTGGGGATACCTTTTCTGACATGCTCCTCCCAGATAATTTCAAATTCCAGCCGGGCATTTTCTCTGATGGTGGCCAGAATTTCCTGAATGTACTGTTTCCTGAACTCTGACTCGACGCCATCTTTTACACACATTAAATCATCCCACTCTTTGTCAGTCATAACCAGACTGCTCAGCACTTCCAGCGAAGACGAAGTTACGCCTCCCTTGTTGGCGGAAGCATCTTTATAAAGGATCACACCTTTTTCTTCCAGCCTGAGTCTGGCATCCTGGGTGAGGAAGAGGTTGGCTCCTTCGATGACCGCTTTGAAACGAGGCTTGCCATCTTCATCGATCCAGGCTTTCCAGTTATTTATATTGACTGACGCTGGCCGTCCACCGCAGGGAACAAAGATGTCGGCCCTGAATTTTGGATGGAGATGGAAGTTGTTGCGGAAATCCAGCCCGTTCTCGACCTTCTCGCCATCAGGCAGGGTAATATTGCGGTCATTGATATGGACCATAAATCCCTGAGGAGAGAGCAACTCTCGATTGAAATGCTCTACCATCTTTCTGGCCCTGGCCAGCCTGGTCAGTTCTTTGCGGTTGATGCCCTGTGGATCATAAAGAACTCCGGAACCATCAACGATCGCCAGGATCTTATCCTTCGAAATCAGAATTTCATTTGAGCCAAGGTCACCATCAGGTCCGCCGGTCATGACCTTGGTCACATTTTCTTCTTTCAGGCCCAGCTTCCTTAAAGTCCCCAGGACATATTCGTGGACAGAATTGGTGGTCATACCATAACGATCATGCGGCACACCACCCATGCTGAGGGGCTTACCGGTGGTGAAAGCTTTCCAAAACTTATAACCACGGGCCCTGGCCTGTTCAGCCGCGGTTTCCATCAACTCGGCTGTCCATTCATCTGGCCCAAGAAATAGAATTACTTCCTGACCATAATAATCAACAATGCTGTCATCAGGCAGCATCAGATCCAGCAGGCCTTCGATGTATTTCTTGAAAGCCACTGTCATCTGGTCATTGTAGCCCCAGCTGAGCAATACCGCCCCTTTCGATCCTCCCTCCGGAATATCCTTATTTTTCTTTTGCTGGGTTAATGCCAGATTGTAATTTTCATCAAAAATTGACTCGGAATTGCGGATATAGGTCGGATAGTTGATCGAGCGCACAATCCGGATCCCACCCCGGGCAATGTCCCGAAAACGAATATGAAAGCCACGGAACTCGCGGCCAACAATATGGAAGATTCCAAAGGGCAGGGTAGGATAATCCACCTTGTTAATAAAATCTGGCTTGTACATGTAAGCAATGGAGACTTTCTCTCCCTTATAAAAATTGGTGCGGAGAATGGAGTTGATGAAAGTAATCGTCATCAACAAAACCAGCCGCTCTGAGCTAATCTGAACCTGCTGATTGATTTCCGTACTGATGGCCTTCAGGTCATCATCAATATTTTTCTTAGGGGACAGAGGATTAAATTTCTGCTCAAAAGCTGAATAGAGTTTTTTCACCAGCTGATAATTATTGCTCAGTGCTTCCCAGACTCTTTTTTCCCTGAATGTCTCCTTGGCCAGCCTGAGTTTCATCTCCCTGACCAGTCCCAGCAACTCGGGTGAATCTTTTAAGGCCCTGGATATTCTGACATATTCATCGTTAAAGGTGCTCAGAAATTGATAGCAGAAACTCCAGGCTGAAACGCCAAAAACCATTTCCTGGGCAGTTAGTTTGCCCTCCCTAAACAATCCAGACAGCGGACTTTCGGGAATAACATAAATCAGGCTGATGTCAGAAATCAGATCTCTCAATTTCTGTTCATCGTTTATGTCATCAACATAAAAAGTGAAAATCGTTTTCCCATTGGCCAGAGGTTCCAGATATTTACGTTTGGAGACCAGGCCATGAGAATTAATGACATCGGATACATTAATGAAAAATCTTGGAATAGAATCACTCTGGCAGATAATGGTGATGCGCAGGTTTTTTTCCTTTCCGAGATGAGTCGCTTCTATCAAAGGACTCTCTTGGCCCTTGTTTTTCTTAATCAAGGTCTGATAGTGATCAAAAGTTTCTTTGGAAATTGAGGATAAAAACTCTTGGTCAGCAATCTTTTTTAGATCCGTTTCTTCAGGAGTCGTCTCCCCGACCGGCAAACCGGGCTTTTTGACCAGATACCAGCGGAGATATTCTAGTCCATGCAGTTTGTCAGTCGAACGATAGGACTGAATCCGAAAGCCTGAATACTTTTTTTCAATCCTTTCCTCGATCTCAAGTGCCCGGTAATGATTATCTTCAACCAGGTAAAGGGCTTCTTCTTCGGACTCCCTGGCCAGGTCAATTCTGAGAGTTTTCTCCCCTTTGACCTGAGCCAGAATCTGGCTGGCCTTTAAGGCTTCAATATGCCTGGCAATCGTTTCCAGCGGCACGGTCTGAAAATACTGCTGAGGCAGGCCCAGACCGGTGCCAAAGGCTTCTATCTCCTGTCTGACCGACTCAGCTGGAAAGTAATTGTCCTTTAGAATAATAGCTTCGATTTTTTGCAGCTGATCTTCAGACAGACCAGTTTTGTCTGCCATCTCTTTCCAAGACTTCATTTCTAGACTCCTTTCTGAGAATTTATTACTAATTCAGAAGAACAGTCGCCGTCTCTGGCAGTAATTGATAGAATTTATTCTCTAATTTTCAGCCTGTCGAATCAAAAAGCCTGCTCCCCTGAATTAGACAAAATTATAACAAAAGCGACAGGTTAAAGCAAAAAAGTTTAAGGGCAGCTGCATTTAACCAGCCAGCAGGACAGTCGCCCAGGCTTCAACCGCCAGGCCGGAGCCAATTGCGCCCAGTCCTTCGGCCGTTTTAGCTTTTATCCCCAGGCTGGAGAACTGCAGCTCGAGTATTGGACATAAACGTTCTTTCATCTGAACAATAAAAGGCGCCAGCCTGGGTTTTTCCAGGATAACAATGATATCGGCATTAGCAACCGCCAGCCCTGAAGTTTTAACCTCGGCCATCACCCTCTGCAGCAGTTCCAGACTGGAAATATTTTCATAGGCAGGGTCGGTTTCAGGAAATTTCTGACCGATATCGCCCAGACCGGCTGCCCCTAAGAGAGCATCAATCAGAGCATGAATCAGCACGTCTCCATCAGAGTGAGCCAGACAACCCACCGTCGAAGGAATGTTAACCCCACCTACAATCAATGGTCGGCCTGCCACCAGCCGGTGTGAGTCAAAGCCGAGTCCAACCTTAAACTTCATCCAGACACCTGTCTAATGAGATTCACCATTATATCGCCCGAAAATCATCTTGCCTACTGTCGTCTGCAGAACAGAAGTGACTGTAATGTCGACTGTTTGTCCCATCATCCTTCTGGCATTATCCACAACGACCATGGTACCATCATCCAGGTAAGCAACTCCCTGATCTTTCTCCTTGCCTTCTTTTAGAATAAAGACCCGCATGGTCTCACCAGGCAGAACCACCGGCCTGAGGGCATTAGCCAGTTCATTGATATTTAAGACTTCAATTCCCTGCAGCTTGGCAATTTTGTTGAGATTAAAATCGTTGGTAATAATTTTAGCTTTGAGGTTTTTGGCGCATTCGATGAGCTTTGAGTCAACTTCTTTTATTTCAGGAAAATCAATCTCCGAGATTATCACCTTGACCTTGGGTGATTTCTGCAATCGATCCAGGACTTCCAGTCCGCGTCGCCCGCGCTGGCGCTTGAGAGCATCCGGTGAATCAGCTACCAGCTGTAATTCTTTGAGCACAAATTGAGGCACCACCAGCTCCCCATCAATAAAGCCCGTTTCACAAATCTCAGCAATTCGTCCATCAATAATAACTGAGGTGTCCAGCAGTTTATAAATATGCTGTTCGGTCTCGCTCTGGAAGAAGTGGGCCAGAAAGGACGGTTCAAACCACTCCGGTTTTTTTATCCCCAGTAAAAAACCAATGTAGGGAAAAGCGATTAGAAAAAAAAGTCGGATGAAAGCAGAGGTCTCTGTAGCCTGAAAGACAGATTGATAAATAGAGCCAACCAGCCAGCCCATGAGAACTCCCAGCAGAAGGCCAACTGACCCTGTCCACAGAAGTCGAAATTGTACCCGCCGCAGCCTGCTCTCCAACCAGATAATCAGAATACCGAGAACCAGACCAGCCACTGCCCCCGTTAGTTTCGACAGATGGAAAGGGGGATAAAAATAACCAGCGGCGGTCATAAGAACCAGAATGATTGCCCTGATTAATATTAGGCCCATCTTATTCCTTCCTGTTCACACCTTGCTGCCATTGTACTAAATCAGGCAGAAGATTAGAAGACTCTGGCTAAGGCCTGCCGGATAGAGCTGACGCCCAGACATTTTAGGCCTGGCTGACTTTCATCTTCAAGCTGCTGCAGATTGCCAGCTGGCATCATGACCAGTTCAAACCCCAATGATCTGGCTTCCCTGATTCTGGCCGCTGGCTGATTGACTGATCTGATTTCACCACTCAAGCCAACCTCGCCAAACACGGCTAACTCTCTGGGCAAAGCTACATTTTTTACAGAGGAAATTACCGCCAGCACCACCCCCAGGTCAGCGGCTGGCTCATCCAGACTTAAGCCTCCCGCGACGTTCAGGTAAATATCCTCACCGGCAAAACTATAGCCAACCTTTTTTTCAGTCAGAGCCAGAAGCATGGCTACGCGGTAATGATCAAGGCCAATAGACATCCGCCTGGGATTGCCCATAAAGATGGTGGAAGAGACCAGGGCCTGGATTTCAACTAAAAGAGGTCTGGACCCTTTGATAGTAGCCACAATAGCACTGCCTGGCTCATTTTGAGGTCTTTCTTTTAAAAAGAAAGCTGAAGGATTATCAATGGCCCGTAAGCCGGACTGGCTCATTTCAAAAATGGCCAGTTCCGAGACCGGCCCAAAGCGGTTTTTCATGGCCCGCAGCACGCGATGGCTGTGATCTCTCTCCCCTTCAAACAACAGGACTACATCCACCATATGCTCGAGCGATTTGGGTCCGGCCAGCGTTCCATCTTTGGTAATATGCCCGATTAAAAAGACCGGGATTTGATTCTTTTTAGCCAGACGAAAAAGGCGATTGGTGACTTCCCTGACCTGGCTGATCGTGCCCGGGCTGGAAGTCAGATGGGGAGAATAAATAGTTTGAACCGAATCAATAATGAGCGCTCTTGGCTTCATCTGATCGGCAGCATTGATAATCCTTTCCAGGCTGGTCTCGGCCAGCAGATAGACCTTTTCATCTTTGAGCTTCAAACGTTCCCCGCGGAGTTTAATTTGTTCCAGTGATTCCTCTCCAGAAACATATAGAACAGGCTGGCCGCCCGCCGCCAGATCACGTGATACCTGGAGGAGCAGGGTTGACTTGCCTATCCCCGGTTCACCGCCGATCAAAACGACCGACCCCAGGACCAAACCGCCACCCAAAACATTATTGAATTGCTCGATACCGATGGGAATTCTCTGATTTTGAGCTGGTTTTATCTCTCCATAGAGGAGAGGCTGGCTGCTGCCAGTTTCCTCTTCACTCAGGGTTTCCTCTTCTATTTCCTCCACCATGGTGGCATATTCGCCGCACTCCGGGCAGCGTCCCAGCCACTTAGGTGAGCGAAAGCCGCAGTTCTGACAGGCAAAAAAGGTTCCCTTTTTCATTTAAACTCAAATCCCAGGCCAAAATAAAACTCTCGACGCTCAGCCAGGGTAAAATCATCCAGACCAACTACCAGATAGACATTTTTAACCGGATAAAGACGGCCAAAAACCCGGAACTGAGGCCGTGGTTCACGATTAAAATTAAAGCCCTCTGCTCCGATATTCAACCTGTTTTTGAAGAGATAAAGATCCATTCCTGCTCCGAAATAAGATTCTATCAGTCCGGCCCGCAGGGCCAGAGGTCCGGTTTTATAACCCCCTTGTAGCGAATAAACAAATTTGTCCCGGAAGGGATCATTAATCACGCCGGCCGACAAAAAGGCTCTGTTTTGCCAGGTTAAACTGCCGTATAGAGAGCCCTTAAAAAGTTCACTTTCACCATAATAGCTGCCCTCTAATCCCACCCCCGCCTTCAGAGACGAAAAGCCTGAAGTAATTTTCTTCACCTCCTGTAAGGTGCTTTTTGTTTCCTCATAAAGGGAAGGATCATTGACCAGCTCACCAACTGTCCCCTCTCCTTTATTCACTTTTTCCAGCGTCTCGTTCAGGTTGTTTAAAGTTTTACCCAGAGTAGCCAGATCTTCTTTTAACTTTTCCAGATTTTCCTGAACAGCCACTTTATTATCACCGACCAGGCTCTGAATCTCATGCAGAGTCTTCTTGATATCTCCAGAAATCGCTTCTATTTGCAGATTGAGATTATCAACAGTCCGGGCCGAGCCGGTCAGCGTTTGATGAAGGGAAGCCTTATTTTCCTGAACCAGAGAATCGAGTTCGGCACTCAGTTTAGCCAGATGCTCGATAGTCTGGCTGATATTCTGGCCGAGCTCCGGGGTTATAATTTTGCTGACCGAGCTGCTGATTTTTTTTAGGTCCTCGCCCATGGACATGAACAGTGTGCCCAGCTGGTCAAAACTGATAGGAGGTAGTGAGTCCATCACTTCTCCGCTCTGATAAAAGGCCTCTTCCCGGCCGGGGATAATCTCTACATATTTTTCTCCCAGGATGCCAAGGGAAGACAGAGTTGCCCTTGAGCCCCGTGGAATCTGATATTGAGGATAGATCATCATGCCCACTTTTGCCCGACGCCCGGCCAGAGTAATATCTTTGACTTCACCAATTTTGATTCCGGCCAATTTGACTGAAGCTTTATTTTCCAGACCAAGAGCCGAATCAAAAAGGGCATACACCTCATAACCCTGTTTCTTAAATAAATCACCTATATTGCCGATGAAAATGATGGCCAGGGCCAGCAGGAGTAACAGCCCCGTGACAAAGATTCCAATTTTTATTTCTCTAGTTGTTGCCATAATCAGCTCCTCACCATTCAGCAATTGGTCCTGTCGCCCGACCGTTAATAAATTGCTGGACTATCGGATTGGGCGAATGCCTAATTTCTTCGGTGCTACCGACTTCAATAATCCGACCATCATAAAGCATGGCGATGCGGTCAGCCACTTTATAAGTACTGTTCATATCATGGGTAATGACGATGGAGGTTACATTCAGATCTCTTTTTAACTGCAGGATCAAATTATTGATGGCATCAGCTCTAATCGGATCAAGACCGGTGGTCGGCTCATCATAAAGAATGATTTCCGGTCCATAGGCAATAGCTCTGGCCAGTCCGACTCTTTTTTTCATGCCACCGGATAATTCGTAGGGCAGCAAATTTTCAATGTCCCGCAGGCCAACTCGCTCTAAACTGGCCTGTACGACTCTTTTAATCTCCTCCTCGGAAAGAGTGGTGTGCCGCCTGAGGCCAAAGGCCACATTTTCCTCCACCGTCAGTGAATCAAACAGGGCTGATCCCTGAAAGAGCATGCCAAACTTGCGGCTCATTTTTAACAGCTCTTTTTCCGTCAAAGCATTCATGGGCTGGCCATCAACATAGATTTCGCCGGCGTCGGGCTTCATGATGCCAATAATATGTTTAAGGAGGACACTCTTACCCGAGCCGCTCTGCCCGATAATGACCATGATTTCACCTGCTTCTATTTCCAGGTCCACTCCTTTCAGGACTCTTTTCTGGCCAAAGGATTTGTACAGGTTGTCAATTTTAATCTTAGTCATTGTCTCTCTATCATAAAGTCGCCGGTAGAACTTTGCTCATGAAAAAATTAATAACCAAAATGCAGATACTGGAGACGACCACTGATTTGGTCGTGGCCCGGCCGACACCTTCTGCTCCACCCTCGGTACTCAGACCCTGCCAGCAGCCGATAATGGCAATCAGGAAGCCAAAGACCACAGCCTTGATGACTCCGACTGAGATATCCCACATTTCAAAATACTTCAGGGTGGTATTAACATAAAGTGTATGGTTGACATGCATCAGCAAAACATTATAAGCATAGCCGCCAAAAATCCCGATAAAATCGCCATAAATAGTCAAGGCTGGAACCATAATAACACTGGCCAGAGTCCTGGGAACAACCAGATAGTTGACCGGATTAGCCCCGAGGCTGATCAGGGCATCAATTTGTTCTGTAATTTTCATGGTGCCAATCTCAGCCGCCATGGATGAACCAACCCGTCCAGCTACCATTAAGCCAACCAGAATAGGAATTAATTCCCGGCAGAGGCCAACCGCTATAATCGAACCGGCCTGGGCTTCAGAACCGGGTCCAACATAGCGGTGAAAAGCCAGATAAGATTGCAGACCAAAAACCAGTCCGCCAAAAGCTGCCGTTAGAGCCACCACCGGCAAAGAATTTACCCCGACTTCTTCCAGCTGCTGGACAAAATTTGCCTTTTCAAAAGGCTTTTGAAATAACCCTCGGCAGGCCCGGACAATCAGATCATAGACCTGAGCCACCTCAGAAAAAAAGCGGGCTAATAGTCCGGTCTGAAATCGGCTTTCCGCCTTATTTTCTTTGTCGACAGATTCAGCCTTCATCTTCTGCCCGATACGAATAATCCATATTAACAAATCTGGCGTATTCTCTCATAAAGACCAGCGGTACCACCCCCAGCGGACCATTTCTTTGTTTGGCCACACTGACTTCAGCCAGACCTTTGAGAGCCTCATCATCAGGATGGTAATAATCGGGGCGATAAATAAAGATGACTACATCCGCATCCTGTTCAATGGCTCCCGACTCGCGAAGATCAGACAGAACCGGTTTTGGTTCTTTCCTCATTTTTTCTGGCGCCCGGCTGAGCTGGGAAATTCCTACCACCGGAATCTGCAGTTCCTTGGCCAGCTCTTTGAGCGACCTGGAAATAAATGACATTTCCTGATTGCGATTTTCAAATCGGCCACCCGTCCTCATCAGTTGCATATAATCAACAAAGACAATATCCAGATGGCCTTCCAGCTTTAGCCGCCGGCACTTGGCTTTCATTTCCATCACAGTCAGAGCGGGTGATTCATCAATGTATATCCTGGCCTGGGATAAAGTCTCGCCAGCCAGGCGCAGGCGCTCAAATTCCCTGTCGCTGATAAAGCCTGATCTGGCTTTCTTCAAATCGACCTTAGCCTCAGCACAGAGCAGACGCATGACCACCTGTTCTTTTGACATTTCTATAGAAAAAAATCCGGCATGATAATCAGTCTGAAGTCCAATGTACTGAGTCATATTCAGGGCCAGCGCTGTCTTGCCCATCGAGGGACGAGCAGCGACCACAATAAATTCTGAGGGATGAAAACCAGCTGTCAGGTTATCCAGATCAATAAATCCGGATGGCACACCAGTCACCGCTTCTTTCCGTTCAACCAACTGCCGGATGGTTTCCAATATTGGACCGGTTAACGAAGCGAGCGGAATAAAACCGGGTCTGATTTTTTCTTCTGCAATTTCGACGATAGCCTGCTGGGCTTCGCTGATCAGTGTGTCTGGATCAACCTGTTGCTCATAAGAGTCGTTAATAATCTTGGACGAAGACAGAATAAGCTTTCTCAGCAGTGATTTTTCTTTTATTATTTGAGCATAATAGCTGATATTCAAGCTTCGCGGCACTCCATCCATCAGCGAAGCCAGATAAGCCGCCCCTCCTACCTCTTCCAGGCGGCCAGCCTTTTGCAGCTCTTCACTCAGGGTTAAGAGATCTATGGGCTGACCTTTATCCATCAGGTTGATCATGGTCTCCAGAATCAACCGGTGATTTTCTTTATAGAAATCTTCCGGCGTGACGGAGCTCAGCACAATATTGAGGTGAGCGTTATTAACCAGAATTCCCCCCAGCACTGTCTTTTCGGCTTCCAGACTGTGGGGAGGCGTTTTCTTGAGAACGGCTAAATCGAGTTCCATCTTTACTCTCTCTTCGAGACACTCCCTCCCTTTAATTTATTTATAAACTAAAGAGATGAAATAACGGTTACACCCGTTCCCAAGCTCAGCTATTTTTCTGTTCTTCGGCAGTTGACCCGGAGGTTGCTGTTTCTTCCTTGCTGACCGTGACCTTTATTTCCGCCCGTTCGTCGTGGTAAATTTTGATGGGAATAGTAAAAGTCCCCAGTCTTTTAATCGGTTCTTCCAGCATGATCTTTTTCTTATCGACTTCAAAGCCAAGTTTGGCCAATTCTGCCTGGATATCTGCAGCTGAGACCGAACCAAAGATGACGTCTTTTTCACTGGAGCGACGTCTTATTTCCAGATGTACATCATTCAGTTTTTTAATCAATTCCTGGTAGGATAACCGCTCTTTTTCTTCCTTCTTCTTAAGAGCTTTCTGCCGCATTTCCACCATCTTGATGTTGCTGGGAGTAACCTCCATAGCTAGCTTCCGCGGAATAAGGTAATTTCTGGCAAAACCTGGAGCCACGTTCAGGACATCGCCCTTTTTCCCGACTTTCTCAACACTCTCTAAGAGAATTACTTTCATCAAGCTTCTCCTTGGCTTCAGTCTTCAACGAATGGCAGTAAAGCCATGATTCTGGCTCTCTTAATAGCCCGGGCCAGCTTTCTCTGATGATAAGCACAGGTACCGGTTATTCTTCTCGGTGCGATTTTAGCCCGATCTGGAATATAGCGGCGAAGAATATCAACAGATTTATAATCTATATCAGTTAAATTTCGCTCACAAAATCGGCAAACTTTTCGCTTGGGTGGAAAAAACTTCCGTCCAGGCATTCTGTCTGTTTTTTCGCGTTCCTCTCTGATGGCCATCTTACTTTGCCTCCTCATGGTTTAGCTCTGGCTTGACTTCGCCTGCAGCCGGCTCCGGCTCTGGAGAGACTGGAGCTGTTGCTTTTTCCTTTTTCTTGGTTTTCACCAGCTCGCCTGGAGTTTTCTTAACCGTCATAAACCTCAAAATCGAATCCGTTTGTTTGAATTTTCTTTCCAGCTCGGCTGGCACGACCGCTGTTCCTTCATAATTAAAAAACACATAGAAACCTTCTTGAAATCTCTTGATCGGGTAGGCCAGCTTGCGCTTTCCCCACAAGTCCTGTTTGATCATCCGGCCTTTTTTGGCCGAAACAACTTCCGCCATTTGAATAATCAGAGCAGAAGTTTCTTCTTCAGATAAGTTAGGGGCTATTATAAAGCCTGTTTCATACTGATTCATTTGATCCTCCCTGTGGATTTACAGCCCCTTCGCCTGGGCAAAGGAGCAAGGAGTAAAAAACTATTTTATCTTATTTTTCCAAAAAATCAACCTGCCGACGGTTGAAAGTATTCATAGCCTCGGCCAGACGTCCAGCCACAATTATCTCTACTGCCTGGCAGGCTTTCTCCACTGCTTCTTTTATTTTTGGTTTTTCTTCTACTGAAAACTGGCTTAGAACATAATCAGCTGCCTCGACTGCCTCTGGTCTGGGGCCAATGCCCAGCCTGACTCTAGGAAACAATGTTGTGCCCAGGACCTCAACAATAGATTTCATTCCTTTATGGCTGCCCGGGCTACCCTGTGGTCTGATTCTGATTTCGCCCAGCGGAAGATCAAGGTCATCATAAATAACCAGAAGATTTTCAGGTTTAACTTTATAGGTAGAGAGAAGTGATTGAACTGCCAGGCCGCTCTGGTTCATGAAGGTCTGAGGCAGTGCCAGAATTATCTTGGTCCGACCGCGCCTCGTTTCGGTCAGGCGTGAGCTACAGGCTCTCCGCTCGAACTTCAGGTTCCACCTTTGCCCCAGACGCTGAACGACCATAAAGCCAGCATTGTGCCGGGTACCCGCATATTCCGAACCAGGATTGCCCAGCCCAACCACCAGCCACACTTAGGACTCCTTGGGTTGCTCTTCTTCTTCCTTCTTGCGTTCCTTCCTGATGAGCTCCGGTTCCTTGGCTTCAGCTCCTTCGATTACTTCCTCAGTCGGCGCAGGAGCTGCTTCTTCCGCCACACTGCTGATGACCACAATAGCCGCATTGGGGTCAGCATAAACCTTAACTCCAGCCGGAAGATCCAGATTCTGAACCTTAATGGACTGATGGATATGAAGATTGCTGATGTCAATTTTAATTGATTCGGGGATTTCTCTTGGCAAACATTCGACTTCCAGTTCACGCAACAGGAAATCCGCCACTCCACCCTCGACTTTGACTCCAACCGGTTCCCCCACCAGTTCGACTGGCACCGCCACCCTGACCGGTTTATCCATGGAAATTTCAATCAGGTCAACATGGGTTAATTCATCGGTCACAGGATTAATCTGAATGTCTTTAAGCATCACATCTTTTTCTTGAGAATCTATGGTCACCCGGAAAATGGTGTTTTCTCCCGTCTGGCTCTTGAGAATCTCCAGGATGTCCTTTTTTTTCAGCGTCAAAGGCTGGCTGGCCGTTTTCCCACCATAAAGAATGGCCGGGACCAGTCCCTGCCTTCTTAAACGTCCAGCCGCGTTTTTCCCGACTTCTTTTCTTGTTTCAGCCTTAATTACCACGGTCATGTTTATCCTCCTTACGAAAAGAGAGAGCTAACCGAGCTACCCTCATTTATTCTTCTTATAGCTTCGCCAAAAAGCTCAGCCACTGATAGAACTTCAAATTTGGAATCAGAACAAGCCTCATCTTTAAGAGGAATCGTATCGGTGACATAAATTTTCTCCAGCGCCGATTGATGAATCCTGTTCATCGCCGGACCGGACAGTACCGGGTGGGTACAGGCAGCTAAAATCTTTCTGGCACCTTCCCGCTTGAGAGCCTCCACACCCAGAGTTAATGTCCCGGCAGTGTCAACCATATCATCAAAGATCAGGACATTCTGATCTCTGACGTCACCAATTACATGGAGCACTTGAGCTACATTGGGAGCAGGCCGCCTTTTATCGATGATAGCCAGACGAGCGTTCAGCCTCTGGGCAAAAACCCTGGCCCGACCAACCCCGCCTGCATCCGGAGAAACTACAGTCACATTATCCAGCTGTAGCTTTTTGATATGATTGGCAATAACTGGCGCCGCCATCAGATTATCAACCGGGATCGAGAAGAATCCCTGGATCTGAGGGGAATGAAGGTCCATAGTCAAAACCCGATTGGCACCGGCTGTCTCCAGCAGGTCAGCCATCAAGCGAGCTGAAATTGGCACCCTGGGCCTGTCCTTCCAATCCTGGCGGGCATAAGCAAAATAGGGAATAACGGCGGTGATTCTGCCGGCTGAAGCTCGTTTAAAGGCATCCAGCATCAGAAACAATTCCATCAGATGGAAATTGGCATCGTGGCTCCCCGATTGAATGACAAAGACGTCCTCGCCCCGCACGCTTTCATCAATATAAAAATGAATCTCGCCGTCGGCAAAACGCTCAAGCACGGAACGGCCGAGTTCAACATTGAGATAATGGGCAATACTTTGAGCCAGCTGAGGATTTGAACTGCCTGAAAAAATTTTTAGCATTTTTCTTTCCTTTACTGCAGTTTCATCAAAGCTGGGGCGGGAGGACTCGAACCTCCAGATGACGGATCCAAAGTCCGTTGCCTTACCGTTTGGCTACGCCCCAGTCAGGAGCATTTTCTCGTATCGCTCGCGACCAACGGTTTCTGCCAGTATGACTTTATACCTATACCTGGCTTTCATTCTTTCCGCAGCTTTTTCGGCCTGGGGCTGGTCATCAAAAAAGCCATAGATAGCTGAGCCCGAACCGGTCATCATGGACAACACGGCACCGCTTCTGGCCATTTCCTGTTTAATCTCGGCTAACCGCGGATATATCTTAAAGGCAGCGAGTTCCAAATCATTTTTAAATTGCCGTAATAAAGATCTATCTTCTCTCTTTAAAAACTGAATAATTTTACTTTCTTTATCCCCTGAAGTCAAGGATGGGGGAAGGGCATCAAACTGCTGAAAAACCTCGCGGGTAGACAGGGCGAAGTCGGGAATAACAATGACCAACCAGCCGCTCAACAGGTCGGGTAAAGGTTCTAATTTTTCTCCACGGCCGACTCCTGAGCATAATCCCCCATAAAAGAAAAAAGCAACATCAGCTCCCAGGAAAGCCCCCAGGTGGATCAACTGCCTGGTCGGCAGATTAAGACCCCACAGGCGGTTTAACACCATCAGCGTCACGGCCGCATTGCTACTGCCGCCACCCAGACCGCGCCCTGGAGGAATAATTTTCTTCACCTCAATAGCCACACCTTGCTTCACCCCGGCTGTCTTTTTCAGGGCCAGAGCTGCCTGGTAAATCAGGTTACTCTCATCCCAGGCTATCTCCTCCATATCTCCAGCCAGAGAGACTTTCCCCTCGCGGTCAGCTCTGAAAACCAACCGGTCACCCAGACTGATGGTCTGGAATAGCGTGGCTAGCTCGTGATAGCCATCTGACCGGAGCCCCTTCACCTCCAGTCCAAAGTTAATTTTGGCCAGAGAAGCAACTTCTATTTTTTCCATAACTGTGACAGTTCCTCCCAGGAGACTTCTCTCGCCCCGGCTGGAAAAGAAGGTTTGAATAGCTCAGCCTTAAAAGTCTGGTTAAATTTGATAGTCTGCAGACGCAGGCGGACCGAATAGTTTTCTGCTTCAAAAAGGATGGTCTTCGGTATCTGGCTGCCAGCAAAGTATTCTTTAAATTTAAAACTTAAGTCTTTTTTCTGACCATTGACCGTCTGGCCACCGGCTTCAACATTGATCTGCCAGGTCCCCTGAAGACGAGCTACCTGTCCGGTCAACAGGAAAGAGAGGTCCTCGACAGCCAGCTCCCCTCCGAGAAATTGACCCAGGAGAAAGCCTGTTTCGCCCTGCCAGAACAGGCGGTCGGCTGTTAGATAAAGTGTGGCCTGCCTGTCATTTAACCACACAATCGACTCTAAGCCACCCAGCGGGTTCAGTATTTCCAGACGAGCCCTGGACGGCAGCTCAAAGAAAAAATTCAGCCGGACTCGCCCCTTCTCGCCAGGAGATTGGAAATAAAAAGAGCCCTGCCCCCTGAAACTTAAAATCTCACCCGGGGGGAGAACAACTGGCGAGACAGTTCGACAGGCCATACCGATTAAAACCAGGCCTGCTGTTAAAGCCAGAAAAAATATAAAAGTATGAAATCGAGTCTCTGGTTTTTGACCGGCAGTTGAGGCCACCTGTTCTCCCTGCTTCTGCCCGCTAATCAATCAAGTTTGAAGCCATAATCCTCGGTCTTTTTCTTTTTGGCTTCGGTCTGGTCATGTCCAGGCGATGGCGGCTCTGGCTTTTTCGGCTGGCCTCCCAGATCAAACTTATAGTCTCTCACCGCCACCTTTTTCTTTCTTTTTCTGGTAACCGGATAAAAAGGTGAACGAAGTCTCCGGCCAAAACAGGACAGGTTGGGATTGATGATCATCAGAAGGATAAAAAGGCCAAAAATAATTAAAATAGCGTAAATTGTCCAGCTCATTGGTTCTTCCTGCTTTTTTCGTTAGCCTCTAGTTTAATTATAGAGAGATAAAGGCTAATTAGCAATTGCGAAACCTCTGCCCTCTGTTTTTATTCTTCTCCAAAAACCAGCGCTTCGAATTTAAAAAGTGAACCTGATTTCTTCCAGGCCTGGTCTGGCAAGCCTGCTTTCCGGCAGACTTCTTTCAGAAAAGTTTCTCTATCCCAGCCAAATTCGGTCGCCACTTGCGGCAACAGGAGACCACTGCGACCATTCTGCTGAATTAGCAATCCATGCTGGCCAATCTTAATCTCAGCAATATTTTCTACCGGCTCAGGTCTGGTCAGAATAGAAATTTCTATCTTGATCTTATTGAGTTCAGAGAGCTTCACCGGAGGGAATCTGGGGTCCTGGACAGCTGCATAAACAGCACACTGAATAACTGCCTGGGATAGAGGATAAACAGGTTCGACAAAACCAATACACCCTCTGAGCTCTCCTCTTTCCTTCAGGGTAACAAAGACACCCTTTTTCTCCAGAAATTTTGAATTGGAAGTTGCGTAGGTTAAAAATTCCCCATTTTTCAGATAACGTTCAATAGATTGTCTGGCCAGGGCCAACAATTCTTTCTTTTCTTCCTCACTGAAGTTGAGACCCTGAGCTTTCTCCTCAAGATAGATAACAGCTGACATATAGCCAACCACTCGATCAGATGGGCCACCAGCTGCAGTTGAATCTCCCGAGCTAAGGACAGCCACCCTGGCCTCCCCCAGCTTACGCGCATAGAGCAGCAAGGCAAGAACGGGACCACCTCCACACATGATATTCTCGCCCCTTTCTACCTTGCGCAGGAGAGTTTTTGTCTCCATTGACTTCAAAAGTTCGATCGTCTTACTGTCCTGCAGCCTGGCTTTTTCTTTGCTCAGAAAATGGGACAGGTCAGTAGAAGCCACTACCAGGGCTTTCTTCCCAGGAAGAGTTTTAGCCAGGGCCGAGGCCAGACGGTTGATAGTTTCTTCAGTCTGATAGCCCATGACAATCGGTACTATCTTCGCCTGAGGCAAGACTCGCTGCAGAAACGGCACCTGTACTTCGATCGAGTGTTCTTGTTGATGTGCTTCGGCCAGATAGCCGAAGCCAGAAATTCTGGCCAGCTCGCCGGCCAGAGTTTCATCAACTGCCGCCAGACCCAGGGGAGTCTGAAAGCCACCCCGGAGATAGATTGAACAGCCTTCAAATCCAACCTGGTGAGAAGGACCGATGATAACTACTGTTGCAATATCAAGATTCCTGACCAGTTGATAGCCACAGGCTGCAATTTGACCGGAATAAACGTACCCGGCATGAGGTGCAATGAGACCAACAATCGGGCCCGTAACGGGAGAAGGATTCGCCGCCTGAAGGAAGCTATCAATCAGATAAGCCAGCCGGGATGGGTCAGCTTCATAAAACTGACCGGCCCAGACCGGTTTTCTTATCCCCTGAGCCAGCCCCGTATCAACAAGCAGTCCTGCTGCCAATAAAATCAGGACAACAGATACAGCTTTAGTTTTCATGACCTCCTCCACTTTTAATATTAAGCCTTTATCAGCCCGGTGGCAAACTGCCAGTTTTTTAGCCACTCCGAATCGGCCTGATCTTGAACCCTCTCCCTGACACAATTTGCTATAAATCTAAAGAAATAGGCCAGAAAATTGAAGAAAATTGCCTATAACCTGTTGACAATCCACAGGTTTTAAGGAAAAATTTATACAGGAAGGCAAAAATGAAGAAGTTATTAAAGTTGCTTTTAATTCTAACCACCATCTTTTCCATGTTCCTGGTTGGCTTTCGTGTTGGCCAAGAAAAAGAAAAAGCCCGCATTCCTAAGTTTCAGGATGATCAGGATTAATCCTGGAACTTAAGGATTATATATCAAGTTTTCAGAGTGATCGGGGGCAAAGAGCAAGGCTATTAACCAGGAAGGCCTTTTTTGCTATAATTTTATAATAATATTCGATCTGCTTGATTCAGGAGAGAAAACATGCCAATATACGAATATCGTTGTGAGAAATGCCACCGGACGTTTGAAGTTATTCAAAAGTTAAACGATAAGCCACTGGATAAATGCCCGCACTGTCGTGGCCAGCTGGTCAGGCTGATTTCCTCACCAGCCATCCAGTTCAAAGGCTCAGGTTGGTATATTACTGACTACGCCCATAAAAATTCTCCTGCCGGAGATAATGGTCATAAAAAAGAAGAGGCTGAAACTATTGAAAACAACCAGAACAATAAAAAACCAGACAGTTCAGCCCCTGGCCATTAAGATTTTTGACAGTCATAGGTCTGGGCGATACAATTAGCTCGATGAAAGTCCTGGTCTATCTGCCATCTTCTCTGGGTGCGGCTCTGCTATCCATTCCCTGCCTTAAATCTTTACAGGCGAATTTCCCGGAGGCTGAGATCCATCTTCTGTTAAACCCCTGGCTGGACAGGCTGTTCGCTGCCATTTTGCCTGAGTATCGCCGGATTGCTCTGGGAGAAATGAAAGATATTCCAGTCCTGAGGAAAACTGCCAACCAGCTAAAGAAGATGAACTTTGATCTGGGTTTGTTGCTGGACAATTCTTTTAACTCAGCCTTGCTTTTCTATCTGGCCAGAATACCTGAGCGCTGGGGCTACAATCATGAGGGCCGCGGTTTTATGCTGACCAGAAGATTTACCGTCAGGGTAACTGACCCGCCACTGCATCTCAAGGATTATTATCTTAATATTTTGAAGAAAGCTGGCCTGAGTCTGAAAACTGATCTACCCAGGCTGACTGTCTCCGGCCAGACTCTGCTGCCAGCGGAGAAAATCCTGAAAGACCACGGTCTCAGTCCGGATCAACCCATTATTGCTATCAAGCCGGGGTCCAGTTTTGGGCAGGCCAGGGTTTGGCCGGTCCAGCACCAGACGGAACTTATAAAAAAATTGAGGGCAGAGAACATGCAGATTGCCCTGGTGGGCTCACCCAGGAGCCGCGAGATCTCAGAAACAATAATGACCGGTCTGAATTTTAACCTGGTTGATCTGACCGGAAAACTGGCTCTGGAAGAGGTGCCCTCAGTCCTGGTCCACTGCCGGGTTTTCGTCGGTAACGACTCTGGCCTAACTCACCTGGCTAATTTTCTTGGGCTGCCAGTGGTCGCCCTGTTTGGCCCCACTGATCCCGAGACCTGTGGTCCTATCCTGCCACCCGTATCCATACTGAAAAAATCCGTGCCCTGTGCCCCCTGCTCTTATAAGACCTGTCCTTATGATCATCGTTGTCTAAACAATATCCAGCCCGACGAAGTTTATCAGGCAATAAGAAATTTTTTGTAAAGCTGGATCGGTAAGTAACTGCCTTCAGCCCGATGGAAAGGCCCATGATTCGTTTTGATGATATCGTCGAAAAAATTCAGGGGGATTATACAGAAAAAGACATCCGGACTCTCCAGAAAGCCTATATTTTTGCTGCCCGGGCACACCAGGGCCAGATTCGTCGCTCAGGTGAACCTTATCTCAGCCATCCGCTGGAAGTGACCAACCTTCTGGCGGACATGCACCTGGATTTGACCACCTTAATCGCCGCTCTCCTCCATGATGTACCTGAAGATACAGAGGTGACTGTGGCTGAAATCAGAGAGAATTTTGGCCGAGAAGTGGCTACTCTGGTAGAAGGTGTGACCAAAATCAGCCGGGTCGAAGATACCTCACCGGAGGAGACCCGGGCTGAAACCATCCGGAAAATTATCCTGGCTATGACTGATGATCTGCGGGTCATTTTTATCAAACTGGCTGACCGCTGGCACAACCTGAAGACCCTGCATTTCTTAAGCGAGGATAAACAGAAACGCATTGCCCAGGAAACACTGGATATTTATGCCCCGATTGCCAACCGGCTGGGCATGGGCCGCATCCGAGCCGAGCTGGAAGAACTGGCTTTCCGTTACGTTGATCCTGATGAATATTTTCGGCTGGTAGCTCTGGTTGAGCCTGCCCTGAAACAGGGTGAAAAAGAACTGAAAAGATTCAAAAGGGAGATGGAACAGCTGTTAAAGGAAAATCACCTGGAGGTCGAAGTTCAATCCAGAATAAAGCGCCTCTACAGCATTTACACCAAAATGCAGAAGAAAAACATTGACTTTGATCAGGTTTATGACTTTCTGGCTCTGCGGATTATCACTGATTCAGTCAAAAGCTGTTATGCCGCTCTGGGCATTATTCATCAGCGCTGGCCCCATTTGCCCCAGCGTTTTCATGATTACATTGCCATGCCCAAAAGCAATCTGTATCAGTCTTTACATACCACCATCATCACCGAGAACAAGCAAACCTTTGAAATTCAAATCAGAACCAGAGAGATGCATGAACTGGCCGAAAACGGTATTGCTGCCCATTGGAAATACAAGGAAGGAGCCCCGTCCGGCCTTGGTTCAGAAGATCAAAGGCTGCAATGGCTGCGGGAAATTGCCACGCTGTTTAGCGAGCAAAAAAATCCCAGGGAATTTCTGAAAAATTTAAAAATTAATCTTATCCCGGAAGAAATTTATGCTTTTACTCCCAAGGGCAAAGTTATTAGCCTGCCGCCGGGGGCGACGGCTCTCGACTTTGCCTTTAAGATCCACACTGAAATCGGTTTACAGGCCAAAGAAGCCAGGATTAATGGCGAAATTATGCCTATTAAAACCGCTCTGAAGAGTGGCGACATAGTGGAAATCATTACCTCTGCCGATCGCAGCCCACACCGCAGCTGGTTAAACTGGGTCGCCACGGCCTCCGCCCGCCAGCAGATTAAAAAATACCTGAATGCCAAGCAACGCAATATCAGCGTGGACCTGGGGGCCAGACTCTGGGAAAAGGAATTAAAAAAATACAAACTGTCGCCTGATTTTATAGGTCAACAAGATTTACTGCAGCGGCTGAGGCAGCAATTAAATCTACGGCTGAACAGTCTGGACGATTTTTATTATCTGATCGGGACCGGCCAGCTGCTGATCGATGAAGAATTTATCCGGGCCCTGCACAGTGGCGGTAAGCTACCAGCTAAGGGACCGACCGGGCTGTTAAAAAAAGTGGTAGAGAGTATTTCCGGCCGACCGTCGGCCATGAAATTGATCATCAAAGATCCGGAAGAGCAGATGTTCCATTTAGCTCGCTGCTGTTCTCCCATCAAGGGTGAACCGGTGGTCGGCTACTTGACAGGTGGCAAGGGATTAACCATTCATGCCCAGCGCTGCCATCTGGTTCAAAACGACATTCTTGATTCACAGCGGCTGGTGGAAGTCGCCTGGGACCCGACTTACCCGGGTCAATTTAAGGCCAGGATGATGATTATAGCCAAGGACTCGCCTGGTGTTCTGGCCAGAGTGGCCACAGTGGTAGCTGAGCTCAAAGGCAATATTTCCAGAGCAGAAGTCAAAACTGGCAGCGACGGCCGAGCCCTCATGTCACTCGAGGTAGCTATTGATGACCTGGCCCACCTGCAGGAGATCTCGAAAAAAATCCTGCGTCTTAAAGACGTTTATTCAGTAACCAGAGAATAAATCAGATAGCTTTTTTGACCCGGCCAGACCGGAGGCACCGGGTGCAAACCCACATCTGCTTTGTGCCCTTTTCAGTCATCACCCTGACTGATTGCAGGTTAGCGCTCCACTTCTTTGGTGAAGCTTTATGGGAATGACTGATACTATGCCCAAAGGCAGGACCTTTATGACAAATTTCACAAACTTTTGGCATGTTAATTCTCTTACCTGTAAATTAGCCCGTCGGCCAGCTTAAATGTATAGCATAAAACCAGATCGAAAGCAATCCGGCCCCCTCGATTTCTTCAGTTAAGCCGGGCTAAGGTATCAGTTAAACCCACCAATTTTCCCGGGACTCAGAGCAGACAGGCGAAAAATGGCGCTTGAAATTCGCAGGCAGGAATGCTATCATGGCAGGCGATTCCCCTAGTTGATAAATGGCGGGGATTCATTTTTCCACAGCTGTGAATATTTCTGTGGAAATCTTGCTGGGCAAAATGAAGACTGAAGATAAAACCAATCCCTGGAATCAGATACTGGCCGAGATAAAAAGCCGGGTTGATGACAATGCTTTTGAAACCTGGTTCGAACCCACCTCTTATATTGGTGAAGAAGCCGATATGCTATATATCAAGGTACCCAATTCTTACTTTAAGGACTGGTTGAGCTTTCATTATTCCAATCTGATTAACGACTGTTCCCGTCAACTCTTTAACCACCCTTTTGAAATAAAATATATATATGATGAGAGCCCTGGTTCTTTTTTGAGGAATTCGCCTGAAGAGAGAAAAATCGAGCAGGCTATCATCCAGAGCGCCAATCTCAATCCGAATTATACCTTCGAAAATTTTGTAGTTGGCTCCTGTAATCAATTTGCCCAGGCGGCAGCCATAGCTGTAGCCAAGAACCCGGCGAAATCATACAATCCACTTTTCATTTACGGGGGAGCAGGCCTGGGCAAAACCCACTTGATGAACGCCATCGGCCACCATATCATGCACAATAATACGAAGCTTAAGGTGCTGTATGTTACCACTGAACGTTTCATGAATGAATTAATCAACCACCTTCAGTATGGTAAGATCCTGGAATTCCGGCAGAAATATCGGGCGGTTGATGTCCTGCTAATGGATGATATCCACTATATCGCCGGCCGGGAAAGAACGAAGGAAGAATTTTTTCATACCTTTAATCATCTTTATGATAGTCAAAAACAAATTGTTATTTCCAGTGATTGCCCCCCTAAAGATATCCCCAATCTTGAGGATCGATTTCGCTCTCGCTTTGAGTGGGGGCTCATTGCTGATCTGAAGCCGCCTGATATTGAAACCCGGATTGCGATTCTAAAGAAGAAAGCTGAACTGGAAGGGGTCAACCTGCCAGAACCGGTTGCTCTTTATATTGCTGATAAAGTACATTCCAATATTCGCGAACTGGAAGGTTATTTAAGAAGAGTTATTGCTTATGCTTCATTAAAAGGAGCCGTCATTGACCTGGATCTGGCTAAAGAAGCCCTGAAGGGACTGCTGGATGCCTCGGCCAACCTTATAACCATTGAAAAGATACAGAAAGTAGTCGCCGCTCAGTACAAAATAAAACCTTCTGAACTCAGGTCTAAGAATAACTCACCTAAAATTGCGTTCCCGAGGCAAATCGCCATGTATCTGGCCAAAGAACTAACTGATAATTCTCTACCCGAAATTGGCAAAAAATTCGGCGGCAAACACCATACCACGGTCCTGCATAGCATCAGAAAGATAGAGAAATTAAAACAGGAAGACCCGGAATTCAACAGAGAAATTAACAAGTTGATGAGCTTCTTACAATGATAGCTATCAATAACTTAAAAAAGATTTGCACATTTTCATCCGCTATTATTGTATTATCTAGATTGAATTCTTATAATAATTAAATTAATAATATAGCAACTCTATGAAAGGTGGAAAAGATGAAATTTTCAGCCGGTAAAGCAAATGTTCTTAACGAGTTAGCTCTTCTCCAGGGTATTGTGGAAAAAAGAACCACCATGCCGATTCTGTCCAACGTGTTGCTCACTGCCAGGGGAGAAAAGGTAGAAATCATGGCAACTGACCTGGAAGTTGGTATAAAATCTATTTTTGAGGCTGAAATAAAAGAAGAAGGGCAGGCGGCGGTCAATGGGAAGAAGTTGTTCGATTTTATTCGTCTGCTACCTGAAGATCGGCCAATAGATTTTTTAAAAAAAGATGATTATATGCTGGTCAAGAGCGGAGAAAGTGAAATCAAAATCGTAGCAGCTCCAGAGGAAGATTTCCCGTCCATTCAGGAATGTCCTTTTGATAATCATCTCTCTTTTCCACTCAATGACTTTAAGGAAATGATTGATTGTGTCTTTTATGCTATCACTCAGGAGCAAAGATATTATCTCAGCGGTGCTTTGCTATCGGTTAAAAATAAGCAGCTGGAGCTGGTCAGTACTGATGGTCACCGCCTGGCTTATACCAGAAGAGAAATTGATGACTTACAGGTGGATAAGGAAATTAATCAGATTGTCTCTAAAAAAACACTCAATGAGCTTAAAAAATTTGAAAATAGCAAAATCGACTTTGATTTTGATGACAACAGTTTATTTTTTAGAGTTGGTAATCGGGTTTTAATTTCGAGAATAATAGAGAGTAAGTTCCCAAATTATCAGGCTGTTATACCTAAGAATAATCCTAATTTACTGCTGGTAAACCGGGAAGAACTGGTTTCGGCTATCAAAAGGGTGTCGGTTCTGTCAGCAGACAGGTCGAGAGGTATTAAACTGGAAATGAAACCGGGCGAATTGCGGCTTTATTCTTCTAATCCGGAGATGGGAGAAGCCAGAGACAGGGTGCTGGTTGATTATCAGGGTGAAGAGCTGGAAATCGGGTTTAATTCTCAATATTTGCTTGATTTTCTGAGTACTTTAAGTTCGCCACAGGTCCGCCTGGAAATCAAAGACGAAAATAGTGCCGTTTTAATGAAACCTGAGCCAGAAGACAAGGGTGTATATTTGTACGTTTTAATGCCTATGAAAATTTGATCAAAAGGGGCTTGATTTTTTAAGCCGATCTGGCTTTCTGGGAAATAGATGATCGATACTTTCCACAATCTTTCTGGCTGATAATCTTGTTTTCTGGGTTATGGGATGGCCGAATTCCAGATTAGCTGGCTGGATACTGACCAGATAAATCTTGGCGGCTGAGACTGAGGCTAATTTTTCCAGGAAGTCACTAACCTCATCCTCTAAATGTTTGCCCGCTTGAGGCCTGACCTTAACCTGGCTGATCTTGATGCTCCCCGGTCTTTTCTTCATATTCATAGCATCAACAATAATGATGTGGGTAGGTCTAATCCTTTTGATTTTTTTCAGATAGAGCTCGATCATTTCATAAGCGCGTAGCACTTTGATAGTTTTCTTCTGGAAACGGCTTAAATGACTGTCCAGCAGGCTGGCCACCAGCAGGCCGACCGCATCATCTCCTTTGAGGGCATTACCTGTCCCCAGGATGACCACTTTTTTAGCCTCTTTTAATTGAGCCTGCAGAAAACTTTGCCATCTTTCTCTCATTCCAGGTTCACTGCCCCCGGTCTGACGATCAAGATTGATCAAAATTTATATAAAGGAATGGGAAAAATCAACTCAGACGAATTAGGATTAACTTTTTGTCTCCGCTTTCGGTTTAACTACTGCCCGGACAAAATCCCAGCGTTTTTTCATGTTGTGTCGGTCATAATCAGAAATTTCAAAGAGATTATCCATCTGCATGGCGTCGGTCGGACAGGAGTCCACACACTGGGCACAATGAATACACCGGTCGTTGTGAATAACCATATTAAATTTTTTTTCGGCTTCATTGGTGACGGTAATCTCAATCGCTTCAGCCGGGCAGTCACGCTCGCAAGCCCGACAGGCAATACAGAGCTCCGGGCGCAAATAGGGTGAACCCCTGAAATCAGGGGGAACTGTCAGTTTCTGAAAGGGATAATCAACCGTCGCCGGCTTCTTGAATAGATGCCGCAGGAGTTCAGGGATAAAGACACCTAACTTCATGAGATTAACCCCTTTATGAAAATTATAACCAGAAGTTGAATAACAGCCAGCGGGGCTAAATATCTCCAGGAAAGACTGATGACCTGATCAACTCTGATGCGAGAAGTCGTAGCTCTCAGGAGGGATAAAAGGAAAATGACCAATAGAGTTTTGATGATAAAATTAATCAGTCCGGGTAACAGACCGCCAGGAAATCCGCCCAGGAAAACAGTGGCCAGCAGCCCGGCGGCCACCACCAGCTCCACATCCATCATTAAGCGGAACAAAGCCAGTTTCTTACCTGAATATTCAGTAAAGGTGCCACCAACGATTTCTGTTTCAGCATGCGGGATATCAAACGGCGTTCTTTCCAGTTTAGCCTGAACGCAAATGAGGGCGATGATAAAAGCCGGGATATTCAGCAGAGCCAGCCAGGGATGATGGCGGTAAAAGGCAGCAATTTCAGCCAGCCGCCAGGAATTGGCCAGAACAGCCGGTGTCAGAACGGTCAGGAAGAGCGGCACTTCATAACCAAACAACATGGTCAGCACCCTGGTCGCGCCCACTGTTGAAAATAAATTGGTTGACGACCAGCCTGCTAAGAAAAAGATAAAAGTTGGCAGACTCAGGATATAAAGCAAAACGACTATATCGCCACTGAAAGAAGTAGCTGAAGGGTTGCTAAGGCTATAGTTCCAGACAGGCAGGAGCAGCATGCCGGTGGAGACAATGGCCAGTCCAAAGGCAGGTAAAGCTCTGAACATTCCCCGGTCAGCTCTTTCTGGCACTATATCCTCTTTCGACATCAGTTTGATAAAATCGGCGATTGGCTGAAGGACCCCCGCCCGGCCTGTATGGGTTGGCCCCATTCGATTCTGCAGTCTGGCATAAAGCTTGCGGTCATACCATTCGGCAAAAGTTGAATAAAAAAAGATGAAGAGAAGCCCCGGGTAAAGAATCAGATAGACAAGAGTCTTCAGAGTGGCCATTCTGCTTCCCTCTTTCTGGTTTGGTATTTTGCCGTTTTGAGACTTAATTCTCTCAAACTGGACATGGTGACAATTCTTTCCTGTGCTGTCCTGGCGTCAACGATAGCCACCGATCGTTCAGCGCAGCAAATACAGGGATCGATAGCGGCGAAGATCAATGGAACATCGGCAATAAAGCCGTTTTTTAGCATTTTAATGGTGGCGGCGTAATTAGCCAGCGTAGGAGCTCTGACTTTCAGTCTTTCTGGCTTGTCGCTGCCATTGCTTTTAATATAGTGAATATTTTCTCCGCGCGGCGCTTCATAGCGGCTGACGACCTCATTGGGCTTGGCCCGACGTGGAGCCCGAACGGCGATAGGTCCAGCCGGCAGGTTTTTCAATAGAAATTCGATGATATTATAGCTCTGGAGAAGTTCTTTGATTCTGACCACCGTCCGGCCAAGTACGTCACAGGAATCGGCTGTGCAGACTTCAAAGGGGACCTCATCATAGACAGCATAGGGATCATCTTTTCGCACATCCATCGGCACGCCGGAAGCCCGGAGAGTGGGGCCAACTGCACAGAGCTCGATAGCATCTTCTCTGGAGAGATAACCGACACCAGCTAATCTGGCCACAAAGCTCGGTTCGGTCGTTCCCAGCTTCTGATAATAGGCGCTTCGCTGCCGCAGGAGTTCCAGAGAGTCCAGAATATGCTTGATCTGAAGCTCGTCCAGATCCCGGCGAACTCCGCCAATGGCATTAATGGCGTAATGGACACGATTACCGGAAATGGTTTCCAGGATATCCATAACGATTTCGCGGTCGCGCCAGACATACATAAAAAAGCTGTCAAAACCGGCTTCGTGCCCGGCCACTCCCAGCCAGAGCAGATGACTGTGAACCCTTTCCAGCTCCGAGACCAGAATCCTGATGTAGAGCCCGCGTTTCGGCGGCTCGATCTCCATTAATTTCTCCACGCCCTGAACATAGCAGGTGGCATGGGAGTGAGAACAAATCCCGCAGATTCTTTCCATTAAATAAATATTCTGCGTCCAGGTCTTTTGTTCAGCCAGTTTTTCTACTCCACGATGGTTGTAGCCCAGCCGCAGATCTGCCTCGCGAATGATTTCTCCATCCACTGTTACCCTGACGCCAATTGGCTCTTTCAAGGCCGGATGCTGCGGGCCTATAGGTATTTGAAAACTCATGATTTGCCTCCTGGGATAACTTCTGGCGGCCGCTCATATTTCCAGTCCTTGCGCAGTGGATAATTTCCGGCCGGCCAATCATCTGGTAAAAGCAGCGGACGGCTGTCAGGAATATTCTGAACAGTTATCCCGAACATGTCCTGCAATTCCCTCTCATATAGAATTGCTCCAGGAATAATTTCACAGATAGAAGGTAAGACAGGTTGTTCACGCGGAATCTCTGTGCGCAGGGTTAAAACGCAACAATTATTGGCAAAATGGTAGAGAAGTTCGAACGACTGTCCCAGATCCAGCCCACTGATGGTGGACAAATGGGTAATCCCCAGCTCGTGCTTTAACCAGCCGACGACCGTCAGCAGGTTGTCAGCAGTCACCTTCAAGAAGAGGCGCCGTGGAGCCGGGTTGGTGATGGCCACAACTTTATCTTTTAACCCTTCGTTGATTTTATCGATTAAAACCTGGTCGTTCATCTCGGCCTCATTTTGTTCCTTTTTTGATTTTATCTAAGAGCTTCACCACGCCCTCAATCAGGGCATCCGGTCTGATCGGGCAGCCCGGGACATAAACATCGACAGGAATCAGCTGATCAATACCGCCAATGATATTATAAGCCCCGCGGTAGACACAGCCTGACATAGCACAGGCCCCAACCGCCATCACAAACTTCGGATCAGGTGTCTGTTCGTAGACCCTGATCAGTCGGTCTTTCATCTGCCTGGTAGCCGGTCCGGTGCAGATAATCACATCGGCATGCCTGGGCGTTCCTTCCAGCAAAATCCCGAAGCGCTCGACATCAAAACGCGGGGTCAGCGCTGCTACCACTTCGATATCACAGGCATTGCAGGCACCAGTATTTAGATGCAGTATCCAGGGCGATTTCAGGCGTGACCATTGAGTCAATTTTTGCAGCATGTCAACTCCTTGAAATGAGAGCCAGGATGGCCAGAAAGATAAAAGCCAGATAAATAACAGCTAACAGCGCTATTTTACCGGTTGGAATGGTGGCTACGACCAGCACCGCTACGTGCATGATGGTAAAAAACAGAGCAAAAACATAAAACAACCTGAAGCCAAACTGGACTTTCACCCCGGGCAGATCTTCACCGCAGGCGTAGGTGGTGAGCTTACCCCCGGTTGGATTGAGCTTAGGAGCCATGGCCTTACCAGCCGCATATAGTAAATAAGCCACAGCCAGGAAAAAGATAAAAGCAATTGGTGGTGATATTAAAAAAGCTAAGCCTTCCATGATCATCCCTTTAATTTAGATAGAGACCGAACATCCAGACTCTTATTCTTTTTATATATATTTATAATCAAGGCCAGAGCAGTGGCTACCAGACTGACTTCGACCACGATATAAGTAATAGCCAGACTCTGGGCGAGAAGAATTGAGTTCTTGACGGCGCCAGTAGCAATTATGACCAGACTTACCCCTTTGCTAATGACTTCAACCGCAATAAATAGTTTGATTAAATTCCGCATGGTTAAAAGACAATAAATGCCGGTAAAAATCAGCAAAGCTGAAAAGAAAAGATATAAAAACCATAGATTACTCATCTTTGTCTTCTTCCTTTTTTCTAAACAGAGCCAGGACAGCCAGGACGCCAGCCAGAATTACTCCCAGCTGGGCCACCAGATCAAAGGTTCTGGCCTTCCACAGAACATCGCCAAAGGTTCCGGTCTCTGGCCCGGCAGGCAGAGCTGGCACCTGCTGGAGAAGGCTTTTCATAACCAGGCCATCAATGATCAGGAAAATGACAAAAAACAGCGGGAACACCAGCCTGGTCAACCTGGCTTCCTGCACCTCGCTATCTTTTCTGGTTAGAGCTACGGTCAGAGCAAATAGAACGGTAATCAGGCCGGCCACGACTGAAATCTCAAAAACGCCAGCATAAGATGCACCTAACCGGAAAAATATGATTCCGAGGAATAAACTGGCTACGGCCAGAGACAGGGCCGCTTTCAGGAGGTCCTTCAACAGAATGGCCAGGATTGAGAAGAGAACCAGTCCGGACAATAATAAAATTTGAATTATCATTTTAAATTCCCCACATCAAAACCTGCTGGACACCCCTGGCCAGAGCATCAGCGGCCGGAGCAATCCAGGTCTTGAAAATCGGACTGAAGAAAATGCCGACCAGCAGGCAGAGCAAAGCCAGGATAACATTGGCCGCGCTCATCCAGAAGGGAGCTTCCTTGATGTGTTGCCATCTGTCGTTAAGAGGGCCAAAAAAGGCTTTCCTCTGAATCAAAAGATAATACCAGAGAGTTAAAATGCTGGCCAGAACCGCCACCAGGGCATAACCGAAGTGATTGGCCTGAACCAGGGCAATAATAATGATGAGTTTGCTCCAGAATCCGGCCAGAGGTGGCACCCCGGCAATGGAGAGGGCTCCAACTAAATTGGTGCCAGCAGTTACCGGCACTTTTTTGCCCAGTCCACCCAGCTCATTAAGATTTCTTGTCCCGGTTATGTGTTGGATAGAGCCAGAATTCAAGAACAGCAATCCTTTAGCCACGGCATGATTGAACAGGTGAAATAAGCCACCAGCAATACCCAGCGGGGTACCTATAGCCAGAGCTAAAATTATATAGCCCACCTGGCTGATTGAGGAATAAGCCAGCATTCTCTTGATGTCAGCCTGGCCGAGAGCCAGCAGAGCGGCCACCACAATGGAGATGGCTCCCATGGCCATCAGCACCTTGGAAAGGACAGGCGTCATACCAATTACACTGTAGACGATTCTGAACAGAGCGTAAACCCCGGAGACTTTAATCAGCAGGCCGGACAGCATGGCTGAAATCGGAGCCGGGGCCGAAGGGTGAGCATCAGGTAGCCAGGCATGGAATGGCACCAGGGCGGCTTTCAGTCCAAAGCCCATGATAAAAAAGGCCAGACAGACACCGAGAACCAGGCTGGCATTAAGATCCTGCAGGTCTCGAGCTACGGCCTGAAAACTCAGGCTTCCGGTCAGGCCAAAAATCATAGTAATGCTCAGCAGAACAAAAGCTGAAGCTACAACTGATAACATCAAATATTTAAATGAGGCCTCGAGTTCTTCCGGCCCGAGTCCAAACGCCACCAGAGCGTAGGAGGCGACCGCCGCTACTTCCAGAAAAAGATAGATAGAAAAGAGATCAGGTACCAGGACCAGACCATTCATGCCCGCCACCATGACCAGCAGCAAAGCATAGAAATTAGCCTGGTGACCGTAATGCTTGAGATAATCTATCGAGAACAGCGTAATGCACAGACTGACCAGAGAAATGGTAAATAACATAAACAGATTAAAGCCATCGAGAGCGATTTGCAGATTGACATTTTCACCAAACCAGTTGATGTTCTGGAGGAGTGAACCACGGGAGAAAATCGGTTTGATGAGCAAAATGGAATTTATCAACAGAAAGGCCAGGGTAGCATTGGTTAAAACATCCGGGATTAATTTTTTAGATATTTTGCCAATAAGAGGCAGACAGGCAGCTATCACCAAGGGTAGGAAAATAAATGAGAATACCACCGTTCCTCCTCTATTGTAATAACTTAAGCATAACCCAGAGGACGACTATCAGCCCACCAATAGTCCAGGCTAAATAGTTGGCATACTGGCCATTATGAGCCTTCTGGAAAAGCCCGGTAAAGAAACGTCCGATACTGACCACCACTTTTTCGTAAATGAAATCGATCGGTCGGTCAATGAACTTAAACAATACTCTGGATAACCAGACCAGGAATTTGATGCCTTGTTCATAGATATCGAAGAATCTGGCTTCAGACAGGTCATACAGCTGTTTCAGGACTGGCAGATGGTGAATCGGTTCAGAAGCCAGATAAGCCTTTTTACCGCCGCGTTTCCAGCCATAAAAATGGAGACCCAGGGCAATGAGCAAGCACAGCATGGAAACGCCAGCCACCGGAGTAAACAGGTTGAGAGCACCAGCCGTAAAATCAAGATGCTCCCCTGGCTCGGCCCGCCCGGCCAGTATCGGCTGGATAAAATTTTCCAGGGGCAGCCGGTTATAGACACCAAATGTGATACAAAGGATAGCCAGGATCAAGATAGGCAATACAATGGGCCACTGGCTGTCTCTTGTTTTGGGCACCTCCGTTGAGCGTGCCCCGAAGAAAACTGAGTGCCCGGCTTTAAGAAAGGAAGCAAAAGTAAAAATAGCTCCCACCCAGGCAGCAATGGCAAAGATGGGATAGCCGGTCTCGAGGGCACCGTGGAAAACCATCTCTTTGGAGACAAAGCCATTCAAAGGCCAGACCCCGGAGATGGCCAGGGCGCAAACACTGAAGCCAAGGGCCGTCCAGGGCATCTCCCTGGCCAGCCCGCCGAGTTTTTTCAGCTCGGTTGTTCCTGTCCGGTGTTCAACTGATCCGGCACTCAGGAAAAGACCGGTCTTATACATAGCGTGATTGATCATATGAAAGATGCCACCAGCAATTCCGATCGGGATGGCCGTGCCAATACCAAGAATCATGTATCCGACCTGGCTGATAGCGTGAAAAGACAATAGTTTTTTTAAGTCTTTTTGAATAAGTGCCATAAAAACGGCCAGAACAATGGTCGCCGCTCCGATGATAAGCAGAACCATCGCCATCGCACTGCCAACCTTAAGTTCAAAGAAATCCAGGCTGATCCTGGCCAGAAGATAAATGCCCAGGAGTTTTTCAAAAGAAGCCGGCATAAAAGCCATAAAAGTGACCGGAGCGTCAAGGGCAGCATCAGGAATCCAGGTATGAAAAGGCATCGCCCCGGCTTTGCCGATCGCTCCGATCATCATCAGAATGAAAGCCGCAGCGGCCAGGCCGTGAGGTTCAAGATGAACCGCATCCATGGTCAGAGTACCACTAGAAGCCCAGACTAAACCGATACCCATGATCATGGAGAAATCACACAGACCACCAATAATCAGAGATTTGACTGCTGTCCGGTGAGAGGTTGGCTTCAAACCCAGGGTGATCAGGGCGTAAGTCGTGATCAGCAGAGCCTCCCAGAAAAAGATAAGGAGAATGAAATTGTTGGCCAGTACAGCTCCATTGGAAAAAGCCGCCGCTAAGAAAATATAGGCATAATACTCTCGGATCCGGGGATGATCCTTCATCTTAATGGTCGAATAAAGCGTAGTTAAAAACAGAAATCCAGATAGGGCCAGTAAAATAAAAGCGGAGAACTGATATAATCGGAAGTCAAAATTAATCCCCATCCCGAGCCAGTCAACATTCAGGGTCAGGTTTTTGAGCGAGAACAAAGAGAAGCCTAAATACAGGATTACTATTGAACTTAAAACTGCCAGGACTTCCCGAATTAACTTTATCCGGGATGGAAGAAGGAAAAGAATCAGAGCCATAACAGCCGGGAAAATAATTGGCCACAGTAAAGTTGTTGCCATCATCTTAGCCACCACGTAATGTGAGTTGTTGCCAGCTGGACCAGCTTCATCGGATAGGAAACGAAAAAGCCAGCCAGAACTGAAAATAAGGCTAACACGGTTACCACCCCGACCATGGAAGGAGTCTTTTCAGGAGCTGGTATTTTCAGGTCACCCAGAAAGACCAGAGCAAAAACTCTCATGAGATAATACATGGTCAGGATAGCGGTGAACAGGGCCAGGGCGGCTACCCAGATCTGGTGAGCCTTAATTGTGCCCATGATGACCAGAAGTTTGGAGAAGAACCCGCCGAGTGGCGGCAGACCGATAACTGAAAAAGCACATATTAAAAAGGATATGGCAGTAATGGGCATAGTCTTGATCAGACCGCCCATCTCTCTTATGTCTCTTTTATTGGTCGAATGGATGACAATTCCGGCGCAGAGGAAGAGCCCAGCTTTGGCCAGGCCATGCATCAGAATGTATAGAAGGCTGCCCGAGACGGCAGTCGGATTGGCGACACTTAAGCCGAGGAAGATATAGCCAATCTGGCTTATGGTGGAATAGGCCAGGATTCTTTTGATATCATTCTCAACAGCAGCGCCGCCGGCTGCTATCAAACTGGAAATCACAGCCAGTATAATTACTGCTTGCTGCCAGGCTTCTGGAATTTTAAAGGTATATAAGAAAAGCCGGGCGTAAGCATAAACCCCGATTTTGACCAGGACAGCAGCATGGAGCAAGGCGGTCACTGTTGTCGGGGCGACGCCGGCATCAGGCAGCCAGGTATGAAGGGGGACTGTCGCTGATTTGGAAAAAAGGCCAAACAGAATCAACAGAACAGCTGAGCCTGGAATGGCTACTCCCCTCATTGCGGTTAGATCGAATGTCCCTGTCTGGGCATAGATAAGAATAAAACCCAGCAGCATGACCACCGCCCCGCCAAAGGTCATCAAGAAAGCCTTATCAGCTTTGAGGACATAATCTTTTTGACGGTAGAAGCCGATTAACCGCCAGCAGGCAATGGCAATTATCTCCCAGAAGAGATAAATAAAAACCAGACTGCCGGAGAACACCAGCCCCATCATCGAGCCGATAAACAGGACGACCATCAGATAGTACTCATTCTGATGTTCTTCGTGATGGATGTAACCGAGCGAGTAGATAATGATCAGGAAGCCGATAAAAGAGGAGACAATTGACATGAAGATCGACAGGGGGTCAATAATTAAGATGAAATCCAGTCCCAGCGCCAGCCTCTGGCTCCAGAGAATCTCACCACCCTTCAAGGCTTGACCGATCAGGGTCAAGGGCAGGAAGGCTGTAATACCACCTAATAAGACCGACCAGAACGATCGTAGTTTCGGTGAGATCGCCCCAGCCAGAGGGACCAGCAGCGAACCTAAAAGAGGAATAAAAATGATTAGTTGGGTTATGGTCTCGACTTTCATGAGAAAGTGAGTATATTAAAACGGGAAAGGAATTGTCAAGATTTGCTGCAGAAAAATCACATTAATATCACAGGGTTTTAACAAAAAATTAAAAGGTTTTCCACACAGTAAAAAAACAATTATAATGTTATCAGCTGGCCAGGGAAAAAGACAACCGGTCAGCCAGGGCGAGGTAATCCGATGGCCACTAATCTGGTAGAAGTCAAAAACAAAAAGCAATTGAGATCTTTTATCTACTTGCCTGAAAAGCTCCATAGAAACCACGAAAACTGGGTTCATCCGATCTATATGGATGAATGGAATTATTTCAACGCGAAAAAAAATAATGCTTTTAACTATTCCGACACGATCATGCTTCTGGCTGAACAGAATGGCCATCTGGTCGGTCGGGTGATGGGCATTATCAATCGCCGCTATAATGAGGTTCGGGGGGAATCCACAGCCCGCTTCGGCTATCTTGAATCAATTGAAGATCAGGATGTTGTCCATGCTTTGCTATCCAGAGTCGAGGACTGGGCTAAAGAAAAAGGTATGACCCGGATCATTGGACCATATGGGTTCTCAGACCAGGATCCTGAAGGTTTTTTGATTAAAGGTTTTGAATACCGGGCAACAATTGCCACCTATCATAATTTCCCCTGGCTGCCCCCTATGGTCGAGCGAGAGGGCTATACCAAAGATATGGACTATTTTGTCTATAAGATTCAAGTGCCTGATGAGATTCCTGAGATCTACCGCCGGATTTCTGAACGTATAATGAAAAAAGGCAATTTTGAATTGCTCGAGTTCAAAAACCGCCGTGAGATTAAACCCTGGGTCAGGCCAATTTTATCACTGATGAATGAAACCTATATAGAAAGTAATATTTATGGTTATGCTCCTCTTGATGAAAAAGAAATGGATGCCCTGGCTAAAAAATATTTGCCGATTCTTGATCCAAGACTGATTAAGGGGGTATTGAAAGACGGTCAGGTGGTGGCTTTTATTATCGGGATTCCTGACATGTCGGCCGGCATCAAAAAGGCGCGTGGCCGGCTTTTCCCTTTTGGCTTTATTCATATCCTGAGGGCCAAATCCAAAACCAAGCAGCTTGACCTGCTGCTGGGAGCTATTAAAAAGGAATACAGAGGTGTGGGACTGGATGCCCTGATGGGTATGGCCATGATTGCCTCAGCCCAGAAAGCTGGTTTTAAAATTATTGATACCCACCATGAAATGGAAGCCAATGTTAAGGTCCGGGCAGAAATGGAAAGAATGGGAGGCGTTGTTTACAAGATTTTTCGTGTCTACCAGAAACCGCTGGTTTGAGCTTGTTCCTGCTGGGCAAATAGCAGCAGGGTGCTATTTTTTATTTGGCTTCTGCCCAGTTCTTTCCCCAGGCTAAATGGACTTTTAAGGGTACGCTCAGCGAGCAAACATTTTCCATTCTTTCTTTTACCAGCTTTTCAATGATTTCTTTTTCTTCCAGTGGAACTTCAAAAACCAGTTCGTCGTGTACCTGTAGGATCATTTTAGTTTTAAGCCCGGCTAATTTTAGCTGGCGGTAAATATTCACCATGGCCAGTTTGATAATGTCGGCGGCGGAACCCTGAATAGGAGTATTGAGTGCCATCCGCCGACCAGCCTGATAAGTGTTATTGTCTTTACTTTTCAGTTCCGGAATTTGCCTTATGCGGCCGAAAATTGTTTCGGCATAGCCCCTTTCTCTGGCCAGATTGACCGCCTTCTCCAGATATTCTCTGACTGCCTGGTGCTCGTGGAAATAGCGATCTATAAATCTCTGGGCTTCGGCGGTTGAAGTTTGAAGTTCTTTGGCCAGGGAAAAGGCCGACGTGCCGTAGATAATACTGAAATTAATTATTTTTGCCCGTCTTCTCATTTCATCAGGAAAAAGTTCAACTGCTTCGCCGAAGACCCGCCGGGCAGTTTCCATATGGATATCCCGGTCCTCCAGGAAAATCTGCCTGAGTAGTGAATCACCGGAAAGATGGGCCAGCAGCCTCAGCTCTATTTGTGAATAATCAGCCGAGAGAAGCTCATGCCCTGGCTCGGGAATAAAGGCCTGCCTGACCTTTTTCCCCGTCTCACCGCGCACCGGTATATTCTGGAGGTTGGGGTCAGAAGAAGATAGCCGGCCAGTAGCGGTAATAGTTTGATTATAGGAAGTATGAACCCGGCCTGTCTCTGGATTAACCAGCTTGATTAGAGAATCAGTATAAGTTGATTTTAGTTTGGCTAACTGTCGGTATTCGAGAACAGCTCCGGCCAGCGGGTTGAGCGGGGCCAGTTCTTCCAGTATATCAGTAGCAGTCGACAGGCCTTTGTTGATCCTGGTTTTTTTGGAAGCTGGCAGGTTAAGTTTATAAAAGAGTATCTGACTCAACTGACCAGGCGAATTTATATTAAATTCCTGCCCGGCCATTTCGTAAATCTGCTTTTCGAGTTTTTTTAATCGCTGGTCAAGTTCGGCCGATAAAGTCGTTAATAAGTCAAGATCAAGTTTGACCCCCCACAGCTCCATAGAAGCCAGAACTTCTATTAACGGTCTTTCAATTTCTTCATAAAGGCGATCCAGATGGCGTGATTGAACTTCTGCCCACAGGACCTGGCTGAGACGTAGAGCCAGATGGGCATCCTGACCGGCATATTCGGTTACCTTTTCTATGGGCACCCGGTCAATGGTCAGCTGTTTTTTACCTTTCCCCACCAGGCTTTCAAATGAGACTTTGGCCTCCTGTAAATAATGGACAGCCAGTCGGTCTAAACTATGTTTTCCCCAGTTTGGTTCAAGAAGATAGGATAGAACCATTGAGTCGAGGTGAATTCCCTTCAGCTCAATACCTTCTCTTTTGAGGACGATGTAGTCATATTTGATATTCTGTCCAGCTTTTTTGATGCTTTCATTCTCAAGAATAGGCCTCAAGCTCGACAGGACGTAATCAATCTTCAACTGACGGGGGGCGCCTGGATAACTATGCCTGAGAGGCAGGTAATAAGCCTCTCCGGGTCTGACGGCCAGAGACAATCCGACTAACCTGGCTCTGGTCGGAGATAGACTGGTAGTTTCGGTATCCAGGGCTATGAGCTCTGCCTGCCGAAGCGAATCCAGCAAATTTTTGAACTGGTCTTCAGTCAAGATTGTAATAAATTTTTTCTGTCCCTGCTCAGCGTTTTTCAGGTAGCGTGGTATAAGTGTCGTGAAATCAAGTTGTCTGTACAGTTTAAGAAGAAGGTCATAGTCCGGCTCGGACAGTCGCAGCTGGTCCAGGTCAAGCCCAAGCGGTAGTTTATCTTCGACCTGGACCAGCGCGCGGCTGAGCTTTAAAGCTTCCAGGTTATTTTTAAGGCCGTCCCTTATGCGGGGATTTTTGATTTCATCCAGGTGCTCAAGGAGATGATCGAGGTGGCCAAATTGCTGGATAAGGTTCCTGGCAGTTTTTTCTCCTATGCCGGGGACGCCAGGGATGCCATCAGAAGCATCCCCCCAGAGAGCCAGCAGATCACCTACCTCTTCCGCTTTAACCCCGAAATAATCTCTGACATTTATTAACTTCTTGCCTCTTAGTTCAGCCAGAAAGTCAGGTGCAATATCAGAGTCAATGATATAAATTTCTTTGGCCGGATTGAAAATAGCTACCCAGGGTCCAATGATCTGAAGTAGATCTTTATCAGACGTAACCACCACTACCGGTTGCTTGTGTTCGGCAGCCTGACGGGCCAGTGTGGCCAGAACATCATCAGCTTCATAGTTTTCATATTCAAAGACAGGAATGCGAAGAGCCTGCAAAACCTGTTTTAAGACTGGCACCTGAACAGTCAGGTCCTCCGGCATGGGCTTCCTTCGGGCCTTATACTCCTTATAAGCTTGATGTCTGACGGTCGGGCGACCGGTGTCGAAAACTACGCCTAGATATTGGGGTTTCTCCTCTTCAATAATCTTATTGAGCGTATTGATAAAGCCATAAATAGCATTAGTAGGGAAGCCGGCCGAGTTGGACAACTGGCGAATCGCATAATAGGAGCGGTAGAGAACTGAGTTGCCATCAATTAAAAAAAGCAGATTGGCAGTCATGAGATCAGGTTATCGTATTTCCCTTCGACTATTTCATCAATAACTTCGGTATGCAGATCCTCCAGATTTTGCCTGATAATTGCGGCCAGATTTGGCTCATGCAGATACTGGGTATAAGCCCTTCTTTTGGTGGCAATTACCCGTCCGGCCAGATAAATCAAGGATTCTACATAATTGAAGTCAGGGCCTTTGTCCTGAGTCTGGACCATTAATTTGACTCCTCTATATTCGATAGCTGTATTGTAGCCTTCCATCGGGGATGTCCTTCTAATTGATTATACTCAATGCGCCACCGGCTGCAAGTTTACCTTACTTACCCGAATATTCGGGAATGAGACATTTAATTGACAAGAGGGGTCAAGCTGGTATAATAATTTGACATAAAAAGGTTTCAGGCTTGTAAAGGCTGGTAAATAAAGTAATAAAAAATGCGTGAAGAGGATAATTTAATGCTGATTGATGTCAATGATATCCCGCGGGAGGGATTAGACTTTGACCAGGATTTTGATTTTGTCAGCCTTGACCTGGTAGAAGAGGAAGCTGCTTTCCTTGAGCCAGTTCATTCTATCCTATCAGTTAAAAAAGTGGGAAGCGAGGTTCTGGTCAAAGGTAAATTAACTACCAGACTGAGTTTTATTTGCAGCCGCTGCCTGCAGCCTTTTGAATATGGTGTCGAAGCTGTCTTTGATCTGGCGTACCTGCCAGAAGAACTGGATGAGCAAAAAGAAGAACTGGACCAAGATGATATGGATAAGTTCTTTTATTACCATCAGCAGCTTGACCTCCGGGAGATAGTGCTGGAACAGCTTAATCTGAGCATTCCGCTTCGTCCACTATGCTCTGAAGAATGTGAGGGCCTCTGTCCGGTTTGTGGCCAGTTAGTCCAGGATGGACAGTGCGGCTGCCAGGTAAATTCTTCCGATCCCAGACTGGAGAAATTAAAATCTTTTCTAAGAGATAAAAGATAAATGCCAAATCCAAAACGCAGACATTCAGTTACAAGAAAAGCTAAGAGAAGGTCACATGACCATCTGACTCTGCCTTCTTTTTCGCTCTGTCCTAACTGTGGTAGTCCAAAGCTTCCCCATCGTGCCTGTCCGGAATGCGGCTATTACAAGGGCCGCCAGGTAATTGAAGGCACAGAAAAGTAGGCGAGAAGCCACCATGAAAATCGCAGTTGATGCGATGGGCGGTGATTTTGCTCCGCGGGAGGTAGTGGCTGGAGCAGTGGCTGCAGCTGAAGAATTTGGACTCCAGATCATTCTGGTCGGGGCAGAAAAGGCAGTCAGAAAGGAATTAAGCCGGCTGCATTACCATGGGAACAATGTTTCTCTGCTTGATGCTCCGGAGACGATCAATATGGGCGATGGGATAATGTCGCTTCGCCGCAAAAACAGATCGTCCGCTTTTCTGGGGGCAGAGCTGGTCAGGAAAGGTGAAGCTCAGGCCTTTGTTTCAATGGGGAATACAGCAGCTGTCACCTATATCTCAAAAAAGGTCCTGGGCAGTCTGGATGGAATAGAAAAGCCCGGCCTGGCACTCCTCGTCCCGACCCTGAAAGGTGTTTCTCTTTTGATTGATGTCGGAGCCAGCGCCAACTGCCAGCCCCAGCATCTTCTTCAGTTTGCCATCATGGGCAAGGTTTTTATGGAAACCGCTCTTAATCGGAAAAATCCCAGTATAGCTTTAATGAGCATTGGTGAGGAGAAAACCAAGGGCAACGAGTTGACTCTTAAAACCTATGAGCGGCTGCAAGCTTCAGGGCTTAATTTTATAGGCAATGTTGAAGGTAAGGATATTTATTCCGGCCTGGCTGATATCATTGTCAGCGATGGCTTCACCGGCAATGTAGCCCTGAAAATCTCGGAGGGAGTGGTCGAAATGATGCTAACCCTGGCCCGTCATGAGGTGACTAAGAATGTTTGGGCCAAGATCGGTTTTCTGCTTCTCAAACATCATTTGAAAAAAATTTATAAAAAGATAGACTATTCAGAGTATGGCGGTGCTCACCTGCTGGGTGTTAACGGTATCTGCATTATCGGGCACGGACGTTCCAATCAAAAAGCGGTTAAAAATGCAATTCGTATTGGAAAAGAGATTGCGCTGGAAAAACTTCAGGACAGGATTAAAGAAGAACTGGCCCGCTATACAGTTCTGCAGGGAGAGGTCAGGCCATGATCTTTAATGAGAAGGTATCAATAGTCACAGGTGCTTCGCAGGGAATCGGAGAAGCCATTGCCCGCGAGCTAGGGCTGGCCGGCTCAACGGTTGTCCTGGTCGATATTCAGAAAGAAAAGCTGGAAGAAGTGGCCGTCCGTTTTGCAACCGATGGAATAAGGGCTCTGCCGTTTGTAGCGGATGTAACAGATGGGCAGCAGGTAGAAGGAGTGGTCGAGTCAGTAAAAAAAGACCTCGGCCGTATAGATCATCTTATTAATAATGCTGGCATCACTCGTGATTCTTTACTGCTGCGGATGAAAGAAGAAGATTGGGATCTGGTCCTTCGGGTCAACCTGAAAGGTGCTTTTAACTTTTGCCGTTCGGTGGTTAAACATATGGTGGCAGCGAGAAGCGGCCGGATTGTCAGCATTTCTTCAGTGGTTGGTTTGATGGGAAATGCCGGCCAGACTAACTACGCCGCTTCCAAGGCCGGGCTGATTGGTTTTTCTAAGTCTCTGGCCAGAGAAGTGGCGCCCAGAGGTATCACTGTCAACTGTGTAGCTCCAGGATATATTGCTACAGCCATGACTGAGAAACTTTCTGATGAAGTCAAAAAAGCCTTCCTTGATAATATACCGATGAAGCGATTTGGTTTGCCTGAAGAAATAGCCAGGACAGTCAAATTTTTATGCTCGGATGAGGCTGCCTATATAACCGGGCAGGTCATAAATGTCAACGGCGGCCTGTATATGTGATGTGTATCTTACAAGCCTTAAAATATAGGAGGTAATATGGACAGAGAAGAACTTTTAAAAAAGGTTAAAGCCATCGTGGCTGACAAACTCAATGTCAGCGAAGAACAGATTACAGAAAATGCTTCTTTTACACAGGACTTAGGTGCTGATTCTCTTGATACTGTTGAACTGGTGATGGCTCTTGAAGATGAATTCGGGCTGGATATTCCGGACGACGAAGCCGAGAAACTGACCACGGTTGGTAAGGCTATTGATTATATACTCGAGCACCAGAAGAGTAAGTGATCTTACTCTCAACCAGTCTCTGGTTTAATTTTCAAAAATCCTATGGCTCTGCTTTATAATCATAAGAGGCGAGTGGTTATTACGGGCATTGGCCTGGTCACCCCGCTTGGCGTCGGGATCGAGGCCAACTGGGAAGCCCTGCTGGCGGGGCGCTCCGGCATTCGGACGGTCACCAGATTTGATCTCACCGATTTTCCTGTACGGATTGCCGGTGAGGTGTCCAATTTTGATGTCCAGCAATTCATAGATAAGAAAGAAGCCAGAAAAATGGACCTTTTTGTTCACTATGCGATTGCGGCGGCTGATCTGGCGATCAAGAGTGCCGGTATTGATCTGGCTAAACTGGAAGGGGAAAATACCGGTGTTTATGTTGGTTCTGGCATTGGTGGTCTGGGTTCCATTGAGGATACTCACCGCGTCTTGCTGGAAAAAGGCCCGTCCCGGGTTTCGCCCTATTTCATAATTCAAACGATTATCAATGAGGCTTCTGCCCATATTTCAATCCGTTATAAGGCCAGGGGCCCGAACATGTCTAACGTTACCGCCTGCAGCACTGGGGCTCACGCTATTGGGGAATCATTCCGAATGATTCAGTTCGGATTGGCAGACCGGATGATTGCGGGTGGAGCTGAGGCTCCCATTACGCCCCTGAGCCTGGCCGGCTTCAGCAGCATGAAGGCTCTGTCCGAAAGAAATGATGAACCTGAAAAAGCCTGCCGGCCCTTCGATGCTCAGCGGGATGGCTTTGTCATGAGTGAAGGCGCCGGTATTGTCCTGCTGGAGGAACTAAACTCAGCTCTTGATCGCGGGGCAAAAATTTATGCTGAAATAGCGGGCTATGGTCTTAATGGCGATGCCTATCATGTAACAGCTCCCTCTCCTGATGGTGAAGGAGCGGCCAGGGTGATGAAGCTGGCTATAGATGAGGCAGGAATTTCGCCTGCCGATATCCAGTATATCAACGCCCATGGGACCTCCACTCCTTACAATGACCGGGTGGAAACCATGGCTATTAAGTCTGTCTTTGGCGAGGCGGCCAGAAAAGTGGCGGTGAGTTCCACCAAATCGATGACCGGGCATCTACTGGGGGCGGCTGGCGGCATTGAAGCTGGCATTACTGCTCTGACCATTGATCGCCAGGTTATACCACCGACCATCAATTATGAGTTTCCGGATCCGGACTGTGACCTGGATTATGTGCCGAATAAGCCCAGGGCAGCCGAAGTTATTTATGCCCTGACTAATTCTTTTGGCTTTGGGGGAACAAACGCCTGCCTTCTCTTGAAGAAATTCGAGGGCTAAAGGTCAAGCTATCAGTCAATAAGTAAAAGAATTAGCAGTGGGTTATTGTCAGGTCTGTTTTTTTACCAACCAGTCTAACTGCCTTCACTCCTGGCTATCCTTTTGGTTGTTGACTTGAAGGAGAAGGCGGTTCTTCTCCGACCTCTGCTCGCCTATACTGCTGACTCTGATGGCGGGTTCATCTACCACCACACATTTATTCTCGCATATGCCGCAACCAATACAGTCATTGACATTAACAAAAGGAGCCAGGTTGGTGGCGATTTTTCCTTCAGGCGTCAGGGTTTCGACTTTAATCAACTGAATGGCCTTGGGCGAAACCGGGCAGTGTTCCTCACAGACAATACACTGCTCGCCGAGAGCGTAAGGCAAGCAGCGGTTTTTGTTGACAAAAGCGGTGCCGATTTTGACTGTAGTTTTTTCTTCAATGGTCAATTCTCTAATGGCGCCTGTCGGGCAGACCTGGGTACAGAGTGAGCAGTAATATTCACAATACCCAATCCGGGGCACCAGTACCGGTGTCCAGAGTCCCTCTGGTCCGGCTTCCGTCAGAGCCGGTTGCAAACCGTTGGTAGGACAGACCTTCAAACACTCTCCGCATTTGATGCACTTATCAAGAAATTTTTCCTCTGGCAGAGCACCTGGCGGTCTGATTAAAGCCGGATAAGCTCTCTGGCGGTGAGGAGTAATCTTAAAAATCGGAGCGATGAGAAGAGTGGTGAGAGAAGTCAGCAATAGTTTCCTCCGGCTCAGGTTAACTCCCTGGATCTTCTCCGCCTTCCACCTCAACGGAAAAGTAATAGCAGCCGTCGGGCAGATAGCGGCACAGGTTTCACAATAGATGCACTCTGAACTCCGCCACTCGCCAATTGGATAGGGTCGGGCATTGGTCTCACATTGTATTGAGCAAAGATGGCAGTTGATGCATTTTTCAGGATCGATCTTTAGTTTAAACACATTGAATCGGGAAAATAACCCGAGCAAGGCTCCAGCCGGACAGAGATAACGACACCAGAACCTTTCTTTCCAGGCATTAAGGGCAATGGCTGCGAAAAATAACAGACCAATGACCAGGGCATTCTGAAAAAAACTATTAAGGGCCAGGTTGCCCAGAGCCTGCCCTATCGTCTGTCCGAGAGATGCAAGGCCCAGACTATAAGCCAGGCTGGCCGACTCGGAAAAAACCATATTCAGAAAAGGTGTGAAATAGACAGCAAACGACCTGTAGAGAAATGATAATGGATCAAGATAACCAACCAGATTGACCGCGAAAAGAGAAGCAATCAGCACAATGATTAAAATTAGGTATTTAGGAGCCAGGCTCCAGCTATCATCTCTTTTTGGCTTCAGCCAGCGGGTTTTCTTGAAAAGAAAGGAGAAAAACTGGTGGACGGCCCCAAAAGGACAAATCCACCCGCAAACTACCCGGCCGAAAATGATAGTAAAAATCAGGGTTATCACTGAAAGCCAGAAGGCGGCGAAAAACAGGCGGGCACCGATGGTTGTGGTCAGAGCCAGCAATGGGTCAAAATGAAAAAAACGTTCAACAGTTATGGTCAGATAGTCGGCTCCGCCATAGTGGGTCTTGATAAAGAAGATGAAAAATATGGCAAAAAAAACTAGCTGAGAAACAATCCTAAGTTTTTGCAGCCGTCGATATTTTTTAGACTGTTCTCTTTTCAATTCTAACTTTCTCCAGGTCGAGCTTCCCCAGACCACGGCTAGAAGCTAATTGCAGAAAGAGCAATTCCTGAGGCTTAAAATCGAAAAAGGCGGCCCCGTAGGCATCTATGGCTACCGGATCAGTTCCAGCTACTACTGTCTTCATTAGCCTGGTATCAGATATTCTACCTCCCTGAGGGCCATTTCTGAACAGGATCCGGTAACTATCAAGAATCGTCAGGGTTGGTTTAAAGAAAGCAGCCAGGTCAACCATGGCTTCGTCAATCCTCTGGTGGAGTTGATTACGACTGCCGCCAACTGCTCCCAGCCAGTTTTTCATGCCTAAGGTAACCTTAGACAGGCTGTGAACTTTGGTAGCCGGCATGTTAATTATTTTATCGGCTTCCAGAAAATCAACAAATACTTCCCATTCTTTCAACCACTCGCCTTTTATATTGACTTTTTTCAGCCGTTGCTCATCGGGCAGCAGGACTCTGGCTCCAGCCGATTGGGCAGCTTCCTGAATGCCAGAGCGGATGTAGCAGCGTTTGGGCTGGTTGATGGTGTGGTCCAGTACGATGACTTCCTTAGCGCCTGCTTCTAGAGCCAGGGTCACGACTGCTTTGACGATTTCTGGATTGGTACAGGCCGCCATGTCGGGCGTCCGGTCCCAGCCGATATTAGGCTTAATAATTACTTTATCGCCCCGCCCGATAAAGCGTTTCATTCCACCTAAAAGCTCAACCGCTCCTCTGGTAATCTTTTCCGGGGATTCGCCTGTTACCACCGCCAGCTCAGGATAACCGGACTGGGCGAAAAGCCGGGGTGAAAATCCCACAGCCACACTTCCTATGACGAGCTCTTTAATAAATTTCCTTCGTTCCACTTTTATGATCCTTTTCCTAAGGATTTGATGTATTCCATAATACCACGAAAAAGTCCAGTTGCTATAGCCTCCCGGTAAAGATCAGTTTTCAGCGCCTCTTCTTCTTTTGGATTGGACAGGTGAGAAACCTCAACCAGCACAGCGGGCATCTCGCTGCCGATGAGGACCCAGAAAGGGCCACCCTTGACTCCCAGATCATCTCGCGGGCCGAAGTGCTGTTTAAGGTGCCCGAGCAGCTGGTGATGAATCTTTTCGGCCAGGGCTCGTGATTCTTCATACCTTGTATTTTTAATAATTTTATCCACGATGAGCTTCATCTCCCTGATATTTTTATCAGAAGAAGCATTTTCTCTGGCGGCCAGTTCATTAACGGCCGGATCCGGACTGAAGTTTAAATAAAATGTTTCCACCCCTGTTCTGGTTTTCCTGGGACTGGCGTTAAGATGAATGGAGATAAATAGGTCGGCCTGTTTCTCGTTGGCCAGCCTTGTTCTTTTTTCGAGAGGCAGGGTAATATCAGTTTCTCTGGTCAGAAAGACTTCCAACCCCCCCTGATTCTCCAGGATTATTTTTAATCTCCTGGCCAGATCGAGAGCGACATCTTTTTCTTTTAAGCCACTCTTGCTCAGACAGCCAGGGTCGGTTCCCCCATGTCCCGGGTCTATTGCAATTTTTTTCACTCCGAGTCCAAGCTGGCGAACAAGCGAATAGCCAGAACCAGTTGGTGTCGCCGCCTGCGGAGTATGTTCTACTGCCCTTTCACCAGCCTGTCGACCAGGGGCCGAGGGCTGAGGCTCAGCTGACCCGGTGGGCCGGCCGGTGGCTGTCTCTGACTGGCGATGGTAAATATCAATGACCAGTCGGTCTGGATTTTTGAGATAATAGATTTTTTCTTTTTCTTTGGCCCCGGTCTGAAGCTCAAGGGTGACCCTGACCGTAGTTTCATTTCTCTGGGCCAGCCGCAGCACCCGGACGCAAGGATAATTAAACTCAAAAATTTTGCCCTGAAGGGAAGGATTCAGCCTGGCTTGATAAATATCGAGATAAAGTCTCTCGGGCTGGTTGAGCTCGGCGGCCGAATATTCCCGAACCCTGGTTAATTCCAGCACCAGGCGGAAGAAATCTGCATGTTGATGATAACGTAAGCCACTGATTTCAGCCGGAGATTGAGTCTGAGGGCTCAGGGCTGTGGCCAGTGTTACCAATATCATAATCAGTAACACTAAAAAACCAGACTGATTTCGCATTAATCAGATTTTACCCTGTAATGGGGTGTATAGCAACGAACAAGGTTTAGCACTGAATCGAGCCGCAGGGCGGTCCAGCGCTCAGGCCCCGAATTTCTTTAGTTTCAAAGCATGGGCCAGCATCAAAGGCATGGCATAAATTGACTGGAAACGCCCCAGTGCTCCCCGGGCGCAGGCCCTCTGGCTGAACTCAGTTACATCGTCCCCTTCAGCTTGAGGAGAAATCAAAACAAAGGGATTGGGGTGCCAGGAATGAGATTTGAGTACAGCCGGGGTCGAATGGTCCGAGGTTATAACCAGGACATCAGGCTTTAAAGCCCATAGCCTGGGAATAAATTGATCTATTTCTTCAATGGCCTTGACCTTATCCTCAAAACGACCATCCTCACCAGCTGAGTCGGTTTTTTTGAAATGGAGGTAAAAGAAGTTGAAATCAGCATAGTGCTTTTCAAGGACATCAAAAATCTCGGCCGTTTCCGGTCCGACTTCCAGCACTTCCATGCCCAGCAGTCTGGTCAGCCCTTTGTACATAGGATAGTTGGCGATGGAGGCAGGCTTTAACTGGTAGAGTTCGGGCATTGGTGGTAGATGCGAAGGAAATTTGGCGAAGCCCCGCAGCAGGGCGTAGTTAGCTTTTGGCTGGTCTTTTAGGATCTCGGCTAATCTGGCCAGAAACTCATTGACCAGGCTGGCTGTGAATTCAGCTTCGGGCTGGAGAGCAACTGCTTTTAGTGGAGGCCGGCCCTCCTTTTGAGGATCAGCATCACTGATTGCTTCAGACAAACCCGGCCCGGACAGCTTGAAGACAAAACGGTGTTCCTTGCCTGGATAAACTGATACTTTAACTCCCCTGATTTCCTTGATTTTTTCATTGATAAAGGCACAAAGCTGGCTGTTTTCTGAGGTGGCCAGGCGGCCAGCCCGGCGGTCAACTACCAGCCCATCCTTGAAAGTGGCGAAGTTGCCCCTGGCTACTACGTCATCGCGACCGACCTCAACACCGGTGCCCATGGCTTCCAGAATCCCCCGTCCCAGCTGATATTTAAGCGGGTCATAACCAAAGAGAGAGAGATGTGCAGGTCCGGAACCGGGCGTGATACCCATAAAGACCGGATCAGTTACCCCGCATATCCCTCTTCTGGCTGCCTCGTTCAGATTAGGCCGCCGGGCAGACTCCAGTTCGGTCCGACCATTAACCGGCAATCCACCCAGGCCATCCATGACCAGAAGAATAATTTTTGAATCTGTAGGTTGAGTTAGTTCTTTAGCAATTTTTTCCCAGTCCATAATTTGATTATAACCTTGCCATCCTTTAGAATCAACCAGAATTAAGATATAATCAGGTCTAAAAATGGCAAATATCGGGGCAGACAATTAAAATATCTATCCTGGTAACCATGGCAGAAAAAAGAAGTTTAAATAATAATGCCTTTTCAGGAAGGGAAAAAGCAAATATTTCGTCTAAATTAACAGAACTGAAGATAATTAAACAATGGAAGAAAATGAAGTAGTAAAACTGGCTCAGCAAGGAGACAGGGAAGCCTTCTCAGTGCTGGTCAGAAACTATCAGAATAAGGTTTTTGGCCTGGCCATTAATATCGTTCACAATCATGAAACAGCTGACGATCTGGCCCAGGAAATATTTATCAAAGCCTATCAGGCCCTGCCTCGATTCCGCTTTCAATCGGAATTCAGCACCTGGCTTTATCAAATAGCCATTAATCATATTCGGGATTATTTGAGAAAGCATAAAAAGGAAAAAAATGACCTGCGCCTGGATGAAATTCCTGAAATAAGCACAGAAGAAAAAGAAGTTTCAGAGCAGCTGGCCGACAGCCAGGAAGAAGAACAGCGCAAAAAACTTCTCAGAGAGAAATTGGAAGAAATGCCGGAGAAATATCGTCTAATCTTATCTCTGAGAGATATTCAGGGTTTAAGTTATGAGGAGATTAGCAGGATGTTGAAGTTATCAGCCGGGACAGTTGACTCCAGGCTGCATCGGGCAAGAAGGCTTTTAAGAAAAAAGCTGGCTCAGGCTCTGGGCCAGGAAGGAGGGAAAAGATGAATTGCCGTAAAGCTGAAAAATTAATTTCAAAGCAGCTTGATAATCGGCTGGAAGCCAGAGAATCAGCCTGGCTCGAAAATCATCTTCAGAACTGCCCTGCCTGCGCCCTGTTAGCTTCAGACTACCAGCAGTTAAAGAATATGACGGCGGAGCTTAAAGTTGAGGCTGAGCCACAGCCTTATTTTACCGAAAGGCTATTAGCCAGATTATCGTCCGAACCGAAGCCATCTATTTGGGCGGCCGTCGAAAGGTTGTATGCCCGGGCTATTCCTGTTTTTCTCATCATGGTTACTCTGCTGGTCGGCGTTTTATTTCTTGTGCAGCCGGCCGAACGGCAGTTGAGTCAGTCAGAGATGCTGCTTTTCCAGAACCAGAATCCGCTCAAAGAAATGCAGGCTCTGTTTGAGGAAGAAAGACCGGAAAACCGACAGTTAAAACTGCTCTTTGCCGGATTGGAAAATATGGAGAGCTATCAAAGAGGTAATAATGAAAGATAAATATAAACTGTGGGTTGCTTTATCTATGGTTGTTGTTTTCTGCCTGGGGGTAGTAGTTGGAGTGGTTGGCGATAGAGCCTACCTGAAAAAAAACAGGCCCAAGCCAGGTCAAAGGCCAGAACCTTTCCCGACGATTGAAGTCATGGCACGGGAACTCCAGCTGACCCCGGAGCAAAAAGAAAGGATGAAAGAAGTCTTCAGGCAGAGTGAAGCTCGGTTTGAAGCTTTCGGGAAGGAAATTCATAGTCGTCTGTGGGAGCTGCGTAACCAGCTGAAAACTGACATAGATAGCGTCCTTACTCCTGAACAACAAAAAAAGATGCAGGAAATGATGGATCGCTACATGCAGCAGCGGAAGAAGGCACCTTCGGATCGGCGCCGCCAGAAGGATAAAGATAAAACTCCACCCGATGAGAAAAAATAAAGGAGAAAGAAGATGAAAAAGAAGACTCTCATCATCATCGCCTTAGTGGTGATTGCAGGTTTAGTAGTTGGTTTTACCCTGATGGGTAAAAGTTCTAACAACAAGCCAAAATATCGCCTGGAAAAAGTGGCACGTGGTGATATCCAAATGATAGTCACGGCTACTGGTACCTTGAATCCAGTTATTCTGGTTGATGTCGGTAGCCAGGTTTCAGGCAAGATAGAAAAAATTTATGTAGATTTTAATTCGAGTGTGAAACAGGGCGACCTCCTGGCTGAACTTGACCAGTCTCAAATTGAGGCCCAGATCGAGCAAAATCAGGCTAATTACCAGAGCTCAGTCGCTTCGGTGGAAAGATCCAAAGTCGCTATGGAGATAGCTCAAAAGAATTATGAAAGAGCTTTGAGTCTTTATGAAAAAAATCTCATTGCTTCTCAGGAAAAAGATACGGCCGAAGCCAGTTATCTCCAGGCTAAAGCTGATCTGGTCTCGGCTGAAGCCAGGGCAGCTCAAGCTAAATATCAACTTGATGCCAGCAAAGTCAATCTTGGCTACACCATCATCAAATCGCCGATTGATGGCGTGGTTGTCTCCAGAAATGTTAATGTCGGACAAACTGTGGCGGCCAGCTTCCAGGCTCCTGTTCTTTTCCAGATCGCCAATGACCTGGCCAAGATGCAGGTCGAGTGCCTGGTGGATGAAGCTGATGTAGGTAGTGTGAAAGAAGGCCAGAAAGTAAAATTCACTGTTGAAGCTTATCCGAATGATGTTTTCTGGGGCACAGTCAGGCAGGTCAGATATGCTGCTCAAGTTCAATCCAATGTGGTTTCTTATACAGCTGTTCTGGATGTTGATAACTCCAGTTTAAAGCTCCTGCCCGGGATGACGGCCACTTGCTCGATTATTGTCGGCGAGGTGAAAAATGTTCTGCGAGTACCTAACACCGCCCTGCGTTTTAATCCCAACCTGAAGCAGGAAGAATTACAAAAACTGATGAAAGCTGCCTTTGAAGAAATGGCGGCAAAAAGACAGCAAGTGGGGCAGGCCCAACCAGGCAGCGGGCGACCCCCGGCAGGTCCAAGACCTGGCGGTATGGGTATGCCTGGCGCTTCCGGCCAGCAAACTCAGCGGCGAACTCCGCCCAAGGTCTGGACCCTGGATGAGAAAGGCAATTTAAAGATAATTTTTGTCAGAACCGGCATGACTGATACCTCTTATACTGAAATTGTAGATGGCAATCTCAAAGAGGGCGATGAAGTGATTGTTGGTATCATGACAGCCTCTTCGACCGCCAGTGGACAATCAGGTCAGCGTCCTGGCGGCCCGGGGGTGTTCAGATTTTAAAAAATACTTCTGGAGCTAAAGGGAATCAGGATGAATGAAAAAATAATTGTACTGGAAAATATTGTCAGAATTTACAAAATCGGTGAAGTAGAAGTCCAGGCCTTAAGGGGCATCTCATATAGCATAGAGAGATCAGAGTTTCTGGCGATTATGGGGCCATCAGGTTCAGGTAAGACCACTTTGATGAGTATTCTGGGCCTGCTGGACAGGCCGACTTCGGGCCGCTATTTTCTGGAAGGTGAAGATGTCTCTTCGCTCAGCAAAGACCAGATGGCTGCTATCCGGAATAAGAAGATTGGTTTTGTCTTTCAAAATTTTAATCTCCTGTCTCGAACGACTGCTCTCGAGAATGTGGAGCTGCCTTTATTGTACAGCAATATCAACAGCAAGGAGTCTAAAGAAAGAGCTCTGGCTGCTCTGGTCAAAGTCGGTCTGAAAGGCTGGGAATATCACCGGACCAATCAGCTGTCTGGCGGCCAGATGCAAAGAGTGGCTATTGCCCGCGCTCTGGTCAATGAACCTTCCATCATTCTGGCTGATGAACCCACTGGTAACCTCGACTCTAAAAACGGGGCTGAAATCATGGACATTTTTACCAGACTGAACCGGGAACAAAAAATTACGCTGGTCATGGTCACTCATGATCCAGTCATCGCTTCTTATGCCAGAAGGAGGCTCTATCTTAAGGATGGTCAGATTATAAGAGAAGAAATCAACGGCAAAGCGGATAGTCAGGCTTCAGTCCAAGGAGGGTAATTGTGAAAATTTTTCGAATATTACAGATATCTATTCGGGCTTTATCCCGGAATAAAATGAGATCCTTTCTGACCATTCTGGGTATCATTATTGGTGTGGCGGCCGTCATTGCCATGGTCAGTGTCGGGGAAGGTGCGAAGAAAGGTATACAGGAAAGATTTGCTGCTATGGGGACCAATCTTTTATTCGTGCAGCCCGGAAGTCGTCAGTTCCGGGGAGTACAAACCGGTGCCGGTGGTTATGTCACTTTAAAACCGGAAGATGCCATAGCTATCGAACAGTACTGCGACGCAGTTGCTGCTGTCTCCCCGTCCATTTCAACCCGAGCTCAGGTTGTTTACGCCAATAAAAACTGGAATACTCAGATCCAGGGTACAGGCGAAAAATTTCCTCAGGTCAGAAAGTGGAATGTGGCCGAAGGCACTTATTTCGATGAAACTCATGTAGCGGCAGCTGCCAAAGTCTGCGTTCTGGGCAGCCTGGTCAAGCAGAACCTGTTTGAAGATGAAGACCCGATTGGCAAAACAATCCGGATAAATAAGATTCCTTTTAAGGTCATCGGTGTACTGGAAAGCAAAGGAGAGCAAGGCGGCTTTTTTAACCGGGACGATATGATTGCTGCTCCTTATACTACTGTCATGAAACGATTAAGAGGTGTTGATTATATCAGCTCTATCGATGTTGAGGCCATTTCCGCCGATATGACTAACGAAGCTCAACGGCAAATAGAAGAACTGATGCGGGAAAGGCACAGAATCGCTCCCGGAGCTGATGACGATTTCCAGGTTCGCAATATGACTGATGTGGCGGAGAGCGCGGCTCAGTCCGGTCAGATTATGACCATTCTGCTGGGATCAATCGCCGGTATTTCTCTCATTGTTGGTGGCATTGGCATTATGAATATTATGCTGGTTTCTGTCACCGAAAGAATCCGGGAAATTGGTATCCGCCTGGCGGTTGGAGCCCGGGAAAAAGATATATTGCTGCAGTTTCTGATTGAAGCAATTGTCCTGAGTGTCGGGGGTGGCTTAATCGGCATAATTATCGGCATCGGTGTCTCCAGGTTGATGAAATATGTTCCAACTTTCGAAGGAATTACTACAGTTGTGACTCCAGGCTCTATCCTTCTGGCCTTCCTGTTTTCGGCTTCAGTGGGTATCTTTTTTGGCTATTACCCGGCCAGGAAAGCCAGCCGGCTTGACCCAATTGAAGCACTTCGTTATGAATGAGTCGGGGTGCTATCTCGAATCAGACCGGGACGATGTTTAACCAAAAAGTGGAGGATTATAAATGAAGAAAGTGATTAGAATGGTTGGCGTACTTTTAGGGTTGCTCCTGGCTGGCACCTGGTTAATTCAGGCCCAGGAAGAACAGCCTTTAAAGCTAACGCTTGAAGATTGTATTCTGCGCACGATTCAAAATAATCTCGGAGTATCCGTCCAGAAACTTAATCCGGAAATTTCAGCGGCAGCGCTGTCCAAATCAAAAGAAAAATTTTATCCAACGATGCAGTTCGGCTATACACGGAGAAGTAACGTAAATCCTTCTTATTCAGGACTGGAAGCAGTGGAAAGCTATGAGACTGACTACAACGATGTCAATGGTCAGATTTCTCAGTTTATTCCTTTCGGCGGGACGTTGAATGTCAGTCTTGATACTTATAAAAGTTCTACCACCCAGAATTATCAGACCTGGAATCCTCGCTATTACAGCACACTGCGCTTCGACTTCAGCCAGCCTTTGCTGCAGAACTTTGGCCTGGATATAAGCAGGAAAGAAATTATCATTGCCAAGAAAGGGCTTGAATCATCGCTGGCTCAGACTGAACTGGCCATGATGAATACTATCTATTCAGCCGAACAAGCCTATTGGAATCTGGTCTATGCTATTGAAGATTTAAGGGTCAAACAGGAATCGCTGAAGTTAGCCCGTGAACTTCTGGTCAAAAATCAGAGGTCGGTAGAAATTGGCACACTGGCTCCGCTCGATGTCCTGAGTGCCCAATCGGAAGTTGCCACCAGGGAAGCCGAGATTATCAGAGCTGAGGTCACCGTTAAAAATGCCGAGGACCAGCTCTGGATCCTGATGAATATGCCAGACGAAGAAAAAAAGCAATACACTTCCATTATGCCAGTTGATCTCCCTAAATATGAGCAAAAAACTATGTCTTTAGAAGAAGCGGAATCACTGGCTCTGGAAAACCGACCGGATTTGAGGAACCTCCGGGTTAGTGCTGATACGCAGCTATTCAATTTGAAAGTAGCTAAAAACCAGTTGCTACCTGCCTTAAATCTGGTTGCTTCTTATTACAGCCCCGGTCTGTCCGGTAACAGACTGATTTATCAGGACAATAATCCCTTGACCGGGGTAATAGTGGATGTGATCCCTGGCCCGAGAAGCCAGTCTTTAAAAGATGCTTTTAAATTTAAATATGAAAACTGGTCAGTAGGGTTAACTTTGAATATCCCATTAGGAAATGCTATTTCGCGGGCCAGTGTGGCCCAGGCCCGTTTGAACCTCCAGCAGGCCGAGCTCAACTTGAAGCAGCAGGAACAGCAGGCCAGATTAGAGGTAAAAACTGCCTTGAGAACAATGGAGGCTAACCTCCACGGGGTAGAAGCTTACAGGGCTGCCCGGATACTGCAAGAGCAAAAACTGGCAGCTGAGGAAGAGAAACTTAAAGTCGGACAGAGTACCAATTATACCGTTCTCCAGTACCAACGAGACCTGGCTGCTGCTCGGAGCTCGGAACTAAAAGCCATCATTGATTATAATGTTTCTGTGGCCAACCTGGAGAAAGTTCTAGGATTAAGCCTGAAGAACCGCAATATTCAAGTGATGGAAATGGCGGGTTCTGACTGAGACCACTCTGCCTGTAAATTCTCTGACCAAAAGCCAGCCGGATCAGAGTTATTGATCCAGCTGGCTTTTTTTTATGATCTCTTTCTTCATCAACCATTGATAGAAAACTGGCAGGACCAACAGAGTCAGAATGGTGGACGTGACCAGCCCGCCAATAACCACCACAGCCAGCGGGCGCTGCACTTCAGCTCCGGGCCCCTGAGCAAAAATAAGTGGAACCAGGCCCAGAAGGGTGGTGATGGCAGTCATCAAAACCGGCCTCAGTCTTCTCTGTCCCCCCAGAATGATGGCAGTCTGAAGAGGCTGGCCATCAGCCAGCAATTGCTGAAAACAACTGATGAGAACCACTCCGTTTAAAACGGCTATTCCCATTAAAGCTATAAAACCAACCGAGGCCGGGACCGACAGATATAAACCTGAGAGCCAGAGAGAAAAAACCCCGCCAATCAGGGCAAAAGGCAGGTTGAGCAGAACCAGTCCAGCCAGTTTAAAGGAATCAAAAGTGGAAAAGAGTAAAAAGAAAATCAGGCCAATGGTCAGGGGAACAATGACGGCCAGTCGTCTCATGGCCCTCTGCTGATTTTCAAACTGGCCGCCCCATTCCAGCCGATAGCCAGCCGGCAGGTTGACCTGTTCTTTTATTTTCTGCTGAGCTTCAGCCACAAAGCCACTGAGATCCCGGTTGGAGACGTTAACCTCTATTCCAATTCGTCTGAAACCGGCTTCCCGGCTGATCTGGGCGGGACCTTCTTCGAGGTCAATTCTGGCTAATTGACCGAGGGGGAGGCGGTAGCCGGCCGGGGTGTCGATCAGAAGTTCTTTCAAATTATCAATGGAATTTCTTCTGTCTTCAGGGTAGCGGACAACAAGGTCAAACATTCTTTCTCCTTCATACATCGTCGTGACTGCCTTTCCACCGATGGCAGTCTCTACCAGACCAAGGACATCTGCTGCCCGCAAACCAAATTTCTTTAAACTCTCCCTGTTCAGTTCTATTATCATGTAGGGCTGACCGGATATTCTTTCTACCACCAGGTCGGTAGCACCAGGTAGCTGACTCACAATTCTGGAGATTTCCTCCGCCTTGTTTTTTAATGTCTCCAGATCATCTCCAAAAAGCTTGATGATCAGCTGAGCCCTGGTACCGGCTACCAGCTCATCTATCCGGCAGGCAATGGGCTGGCTGAAAGAGAACGAAATACCAGGGATATCAGAAATGGCCTGCCGCATTTTATCAGTTAGTTCTTCCCGTGTTCTGGCTGAGACCCATTCAGATCTTGGCCGAAGAGAACCCACAAAACCGGTCTTCTCGACTCCCCTGGCTTCCAGGGCAATGCCAGTCTGGCCGGTTCTTGAGACAATTGTCTCCAGCTCGGGAAACTCTTTTAATCTTTTTTCTATCTCCCTGGTAGTGGCCATGGCCTGATTCAACGAGACCCCCGGTAGCATCTGAAAATCCATATCAAAGGCTCCCTCATCCATGATCGGGATAAACTCCCGCCCTAGATGGGGGACAAGATAAATGGCGGCGGACAGAAGACCAATCATAATCACAACTACCAGTAACCCGTGTTGAAGAGTAAACCTGAGTAAAGGAGAATAGAGTTTATTTAACCTGACCATCAAGCCATCCTCTTTCCCCGAACGTGGTTTGAGGAGAAGATAAGAAAGGCCAGGCGTGATCACCAGAGAGATAGCTAAGGAGCATAAAATGGCGATCGATAGAGACAGAGCCAGAGGAGAAAACATCTTCCCCTCCAGGCCCTGCAGGCTTAATAGGGGGAGAAAGGTTAGAGCGATGATCAATTCGCCAAAAATGCTCGGTTTCCTGACCTCGGCGATAGCCTGGAAAAATATTGACTCATCTTTTACTCCGGTCTCAGCCAGATACCGCTGGGTATTTTCTACCTGAATAATAGAGGCATCTATGATCATGCCAATTGATATGGCTAATCCTCCCAGTGTCATCAAATTGGCAGTCAGCCCGACCCGTTTCATGATAATAAAAGTCAGCAGAATGGTTAGAGGCAAAGACAGAACAACAATCAGAGAGCTTCTAAAACTGCGAAGGAATATGAATAACACTATGATAACGAACAATGCGCCTAAGAGCAGAGCTTCAACGATAGTCCGGATGCTGGCAGTGACAATTTCGGTCCTTTTATAAAAAGGAACAATTTTCAGGCCGGTGGGCAGCAGCCGGCTCGCATTAATTTCTGCCACTTTCTTCTCAATTCTGCGGGCCACTTCCCGGCTGTTTTCTCCGGCCAGCATTAGAACAATCCCACCGACTGTTTCGGCTTCACCGTTTTTTAACGCGCCACCCTGACGAATAGCCTGCCCCTCTTCGACCAGAGCCACGTCCCGGAGCGTCACCTGGGCCCCATGATCGGTCTTCAGGACAGTTTCATTGATATCATCCAGATTGCGGAAAAGGCCGACTCCGCGAACAATGAATTGCTGCTCTCCCCTTTCTATGATGTTACCGCCAGCATTCAAATTGTTGTTTTGAATAGCTTCAACAATGTCGTGAAGAGTCAGATTGTAGCGGAGAAGTTGTTCTGGCTGGACTTTGATCAGGTATTGTTTGATATAACCACCGAAGGAATTAACATCACTTACCCCAGGTAGACTTTTGAAAAAAGGAGCAACCACCCAATCCTGAATGGTTCTTAATTCAGTCAAATATCTGACTTGTTCTTTCTCATCAGCGGGTAACTTCCCCTCGAGAGTATATTGATAAATTTCACCCATCGGGGTGGCAATTGGCCCGAGGGTGATTTCGACCTGGGCGGGTACTTTTTCTTTGGCCTCGGTCAATCTTTCAAAGGCCTGTTGCCGGGCAAAATAAAGGTCTGTCTTATCTTCAAAGACAGCTGTTACCACCGATAATCCCGCTCTGGAGATTGAGCGTAGCTGCCTTAATCTGGGCAGCCCGCGTAGGGTTGTCTCCAGCGGGAAGGTAACAAATTTTTCTACTTCATAAGGTGAATAGCCAGGCGCTGAAGCCAGAATTTCAACCTGAACACTGGTTACATCGGGGAAAGCATCAACCGGAATGGTCAGAAAAGAATAGATGCCTGCTGCCATAATAAGAAGAATCATAATGACGACCAGCAGTCGTTCTCTTAATGAAAATCTTATCAACTTATCAATCATGTTGTCTGTCACTCCTCACCAAAAGTACCTTTAAGAAGCTCTGACTTTAGAATAAATGCTCCCCGGCTCACATAACTTTCACCCTCAGCCAGGCCGCTTAGAACCGGCCGCCAGCCTCTGATCCCGTTTCCAGTTTCTATTTTCCTGACGGTAAAAATTCCTTGATTTTCGGCGACAAAGACTACCGGCTGGCCTGAAATGATCTGGACCGCCTCTTCCGGAACAGCCAGTGATTCAATCTGGGGAAGAAAAACAGTTACCTCAGCAAACATGCCAGGCCGGAGCTCGCCCTGCTGGTTGTTAACCTCCACCCTGGCTCGAACTGTCCTGGTTGACGCCTCAAGGACAGGAGAAATATAGATAATCTGACCCTGATAAGTATGGCCGGGAAAAGCAGCAACCGTGACCACTGCTGTTTGGCCCGGGGAGATAAGGCTTAAATCTTTTTCCTGGATTCTGGCTTCGACCCAGAGCTTATCCAGGCTGGCTATTTCCATCAGCACACTGCCTGCTTCGACCCTCTCCCCCTTAAGCAGGTCACACTTAATGACCTGACCGGATAATGGCGAAGTGACCGGGAACAGCAGGTCTTCCTCCTCCGCAGCCCCGGAGGCTTCAATTTCCTCGGTGTTGAGTCCCATTAAGGCCAGCTTCTTTCGAGCCGAACTGACCAGGGCGCTGGCGGCTTCCCTCTCCGTTGAGTTTAACCGGAGCAGCTTTTCATATCTTTCCCGGGCCAGTTTTAGCTCAGAAACTGCTTCGATAAAGGGCAGGCTGAAAAGCCTCAACACTGTTTGTCCCTCCTTGACCGAGTAACCTTCATAGACGAGAAGCTCTTCCACCCGGCCGGCTATCCTGGCCGTCAGACGGACATAGGTCTGAGGATTAAACTGTATTTCACCCGGGACTGGAAGTTCTTGTTTGATTTTAACCGGCTTGAGCTCGGTTACCTCCAGGCCAAAAGTTTTGATGGCTTCGGCCGACAGCTTGACCTGATTTTCTTCTAAAGTCTGTTGCTCTCTCTCCGAGCCCGGTTCTTCTCTGTCCTGAGCCGGACCCGAGCAGGCGGCAGAAACCGCCAGGAGGCAGGCCAGAAGCACAAGATATAAACTAGTAACCATTCTTTTCTGGGTTATCATTTTTTCCTCTGATTTTTTTGAAACTGAGTAATTGGCGTTATTCATAATCTTCTCCGGCCGAATAGAAATCGGCCAGGGCACACAAATAAAAATAGATAGCCTGCTGATATTCGAAATTCATCTGCCGGGCGGCCTGGAACAGATCCAGCAAATGGAGAGAATCCAGCTGTCCGAGCCGGTAAGCATTCAGTGCTTTTTCAAGTTCAGCCTTCGAGTCTTCAAGCAGGCTGTCTTCAAAGATTTTGACCCGCTGACCGGCCTGATCAACCGCAGCCAAAGCCAGTCTTTTCTGACTGTCAAAAAACCTGTCAGCTGCTTCCAGGCTGATCTGAGCCCTTTGTTGTTCAGATTCAGCCAGGAGTTTTTCTCCTTTTAAACTTTTTCTCGAAAAGAGCGGCCAGTTGACCCCCAGGCTGAAACCAACCGCGCCCCAGCGGCGGCTGGGAGTAAAGAAGCTTAGAGAAAAATCTGGCCATCTGTCCTTCCGGGCAAGTTTGACAAGTAATTCAGACTGGCCCTTTTTTAAACCGGCCAGTTTAAGGGTAGGGCTGGTAGCTCTAGCCTTGGCCAGCAAAGCCTCGGGTCTGTCGGGTAGTTCCTGGTAGGTCAGGGCTGAGGTCAGGTTAATAGTCGTTTCCTCTTCAAACCCAAGTAGCAATTTCAGGCGCGAAAAATCTGCTGCCAGTTCCTGCCTGGCCGCATAGAGATCATTCTGGCTGCGGACCAATTCTATTTTCAATCGCAGGACTTCGCTGTACGGCACGCTTCCCAGAGAATAGCGAGAAAGAGCATTGTGCTGGATATCATTTAAGGTTTCCAGATTCTGGCTCATAAAGTCAACTGCCTGCTGGCTCAAAAGGCATTTTAGATAGGCTTTTTTAACTTGGGCAGCCAGCAATATTTTCCCCTTTTCAAGTTGCAGGCTGGCTTCCTGCTCATAGGTTTCTCCCAGGCTCGATTTCAGACCAAGCTTGCCAGGAAAGGGCAGGGGTTGGGTCAGTCCGAGGCTGTACTCGGGATCGTTTTGCCTGGCTTTTTCACTGAGGCCAAGACCTTCTACAGATAACCCGGCCTCAGCCGCTGGCAGGGCTGAATCGATCAGAGTGGTTGCTCTGGCTCTCTGTATTTCCTGTTCTAAAAGTCTCAGTCCGGGCTGACGCTCGAAAGCCACAGCTACTGCTTCCTCCAGGCTCAGATTGACTGATTTAACGGGGGACGCCTGGGGTGAGGACAACAGCATGGATAAAAACACAATTAAAATTGACATGGATACCTCCACCGGCAAATTATTGAAGGAGAAAAATAAAATGGGGAGTTAATCCGGTGGATGGAAAATGACGGGAGAAAAGCCTGAGGGCAGGAGATCACTCTGCTCCAGGTAGATGACCTGGGGTTCACCGCCAGCGGGCTGAATTAAATCAAGCCAGCTAAAATCGGGATGTCCAAAGGCGTGATGGATGGGGCTTAATAAATGATGGAACTCTTCATGACAGAAAAAATCATGGACAACAACATGACTTAGCGCAAAAGTAGCCAGAACCATAAAGAAGACAAAAACCCAGGTTCTTCGCTTAGCTTGCATTACTGGAGATTTTAAACTTTCACTTTAATTCTGTCAAAAATATTATACAGGCTTAAAATTCGGCTCTGGCTCCTGCTAAATTTTTTATTGCAAATTGATTTTTATCATGTTAGCATTTTAGTAATCAAAATCGCTGACCACTTTTAAGTGAGGGATTCATGCAAAGAAGACTTATGCGGCCTAATCTTTCTGAAGTGAAGGAAAAAATGAGCAGGGAGGCCAAGGAAACAGAGGCAGCTAAAAAGAAAGTGCCTCCGCCGACTGATACCCACGCTGAGAATTACTATTTTCTGAAACAGATGAACAAAAAAACACTGATGGCGGTAGTGCTGGCTGATGGCGAACAGGTAGAAGGCTATATAGAGTGGTATGACCGGAATTGTTTCAAGCTAAACCGCCGGGAATCTCCCAATCTTCTTATTTATAAACGTCAGGTAAAATACCTTTACAAGCTGGAGACGGAGACAGAATCTGAAAAAGGGGCCAAAGACAAATCTGATAGTGTGGATAACAGAAAGAGTAAATGACTTCATGTAAAATTGGCCTGACTCTGGGAGATCCCGGAGGCATCGGGCCAGAGTTAATCCTTAGACTCTTCTCCAAGCCGGAGGAGCTACCGCCGGCTGAATTTATCATCTTCGGCCAGCAGTCGCTTCTTGACTTCTGGGTGGAAAAGCTCAACTTGAAGCCGCGGCGGCCAGATTGGCTGGCCGCGGGGCAGGTCGTTTCTTTAAGAGAAACAGGCCAGCTTCTCGAGACAGTGATGATTGGCGAGCCAGCAGCCGAACAGGGCCTGGTTTCCTTTTCTTTTTTTGAGGCGGCGGTTGATTCAGCCCGGCGAGGAGAAATTCAGGCTCTGGTGACCGCCCCTATCTCTAAGATTGCCTGGGTTAAGGCTGGCCTGCCCTTTAGAGGTCACACCGAGTATCTGGAGAAGCTATATCCAGAAGCCATTATGAGTTTCTGGTCAGATAGGCTGCGAGTGGCTCTTTTCACCCATCACCTTCCTCTGCGGGAAGCACTAGATAAAGTTAAAAAAGATAACCTGATTGGATTTTTTCACAATCTTGACCGAGCTCTGAAGGAAAAGGAAACAGGAATAAAAGAAATGCTGGTCTGCGGGCTCAATCCCCACGCCGGAGAAGATGGCTCAATTGGTCTGGAAGAACAGCTGGAAATAATTCCTGCCTTAGACCAGCTCAGAAAAGATGGACTGGAGGTAAAAGGACCTTTCCCACCAGACACGATTTTTCGACAGGGACTTGATCATCCAGACCGGCTGATGGTCAGCCTGTATCATGACCAGGGTTTAATTGCTTTTAAACTTGTGGCCTTTGACCGGGGGGTCAACCTGACTCTTGGTCTGCCTTTTGTTCGCACCTCGCCTGATCACGGGACAGCCTTCGAACTGGCTGGTCGGGGACTGGCCTCGCCTGCCAGTTTCCAACAGGCTATCTGGTTAGCCTGGGAACTCGGTTGCCAGAAAAAGATAAAGAGCGGCAGCTGAGACCAGGAGCAGTCCAGAGTGATTTTATGCCATTAATGCCATCTTTTTTTTATTTCAGTCCTGATCTCTCTTTCGACATCTCTTTTCTTGATAGCCTCACGTTTTTCGTAGGTTTTCTTACCTCTGGCCAGAGCCAGTTCGACTTTGACCAGGCCACGGTCATTAAGGTAGGCCTTGGTCGGAATCAGGGTCAGTCCCTTTTCCTGTACCTTGCCAGCCAGCCTTTTTAATTCTCTTTTATGTAGAAGAAGTTTTCTCGGCCGCAAAGGCTCATGATTGAATACATTGGCAGCATGGTAGGGGCTGATATTGCAATCAAAAAGGTAAAGTTCTCCCTGGCTGAAATCAGCATAGCTTTCTTTTAGACTTATTCTCCCTTCCCGGATGGATTTAACCTCACTGCCGGTCAGGGCCAGCCCCGCTTCGAAGGTTTCCAGGATTTCATAGTCATGATAGGCAGTCTTATTGGTGGCCACTACTTTCATTAATTCCCTCATCAACAGGCGGCTGGAGTTTTTTTATTCTGACCAGTGAAATACGCCTCTTATTCATTTTAACCACGGTAAATTCAAGGTGATCAACTATAATTGAGGAATTTTCAGCTGGCAGGTGTCCGTAGTGATAAAGAAAAAAACCCGCCAGGGTAGTATAGTCTTTTCTCTCCGGGATTTTAAGATCTAACAATTCATTTATTTCTTTGACTGAGGCCAGGCCCTGCACAAGGTATTCGTTATCGCTTATTTTATGATACCAGTTCTCTGCTTTCTGGTCATATTCATCTCGGATATCACCGACTATTTCTTCCATGATATCTTCAAGTGACAATATGCCTTCGAAACTGCCAAACTCATCAACGATAAAAGCCAGATGAACAGCTCGTTCCTGCATTTGCAATAGAACCTGTTCGATACTGGCCAGTTCGGGTACAAACAGTGGTTTCCTTAAATAATTTTGAAGCTGGAATGGTTGCTGTTGATTAAGACAGGGCAGGATGTCTTTGGCGTGGAACAGACCCACAACATTATCGATAGTTTGATTATAAACCGGATAGCGGGAAAAACCTGATTCCTGAATTGTTTTTAAAACCTCTTCCAGAGTTGCCTCCAGGGGAAGGGCCCGGACCTGAGTCCTGGGGATCATGATTTCTTGAACCGGTCTGAGGCTTAAGTCCATAATCCCGGACAGCATTTTTTTCTTCAGTTTGGAGAGCCCGGCCGCACCTGAACTGATCACTATTTTTATTTCCTCTTCACTTAAGCGGTGGGAAAAAATCGTCCCTGCTCTTTCTTCCGGACCAAGGAACAGCTGGGGTATAAATGAAAAAAGCTTGCTGACTGGATAGAGCACAAAATATAACAGCCTCAGGGGGTAAATAAGAAGAGACGAGACTTTAACCGGTCGGTGAGCGGCTACAATTTTCGGCGTTATTTCAGCGAAAATGAGAATGAAGATAGTGGTGGTTAAGGTAGCCAGAAGAATAGCTTTATTCTGATCAGCATAAAACCCGACGAAGATAGAAGTGGCGACGGAGGAAGCTGCGACATTGACCAGAGTATTGCCAATGAGGATAGTTGACAGGAGGTCATTTAACCTGCCCAGAGCTCGCCTGACCAGCCTGGCCCGTTTTGAACCCTTTTTCTCCAGATACTCGAGAGTATAAGGATTGACGGAGATAAACGCTGTCTCAGAAGAAGAGAAAAAGGCGCTCATAGCCAGAAATAAAAAGAAAACGCCTATCTTTATTATCATCGGGGAAATATCAAAATTCCCTGTCGGCTTTAAGCACTTTCAAACTGTCAGCCAGGATATGGTCGAGTCTCTGGCTGATTTTTTTCGGGCAGAGAAGAGAGGAAGCGGCCAGTTCACTGACAATGAGCTCTCGAGCCTTTTCCAGCATCTTTTTCTCCCGAAAGGACAGAGGTTTGTCCTGGCTCAGAAAATAAAGTGTTTTGTAGACGATGGCGATATCTTTGAGCTGACCTGATTTCATCAAATCAAAGTTCTCTTTATAGCGGTCCTTCCAATCAGCACTGATGTCCACCTGACAGTCTTTGAAAAACTGGAAGAAGCTCGTGACCTGCTTCTGTGAAATAGGTTTCCTGAGGCCGATTTCAGCCGCTGACTGACTGGGAATAACGACCAGGGTATTGCTTTCAACTAGCCGGATATGTAGAATCTGACAAGACTGCCCATCGAAAGTTTCTTCTGTGATTTCCTCGACTATCCCGATTCCCTGGGCGGGATAAATTATTTTGTCACCGACCTTGAAAGAATCCATTAATTTGATTATAGATTACCTCTGATTTTTAGTCAAACGTTTCGGTCCACTTGACAGAACTGCTTGTCTTCGTTTAAGATACAAGCTTAAATCAAAATGAAAATAGAAGAAGTGAGTGCCGACAATGAAGAGAACATTTCAGCCGAATAATCGCCGGAGAAAGAAAAATCATGGGTTCTTAGTTCGGATGAGTAGCCCGGGCGGTCAGAAGGTTATCAAAAACCGGCGGGCCAAGGGTAGAAAAAGACTTTCTGCTTAATGGATGAGCGTCTTAGACCGATCGAGAGAATAAGAAATAAGAAAGATTTTAGCGAGATATATAAAAAGGGCCGGCGGCTAAAAGGCCGATATTTTGTCCTCGTCTTTGTGCCAAATGGATTGAATTATTCCCGGCTGGGAGTGGTAGTCAGTAAGAAGGTTGGCCCGGCAAGGGATAGAAATAGGGTAAAGAGAAGATTTAGAGAGCTTTTTCGGAGAAACAAGTCTCTACTTCCCGGAAATTTTGATCTGGTTTTGATTGCCAGGCCAGAAATTGTCCAGCTGGACTGGCAGAAGATGAAGGAAGAATACGAAGTCTTGATCAGGCGGCTGGGCTCTTAGAATCGAAAAACGGAGTCAATTTTGAGATATATTGCCCTCGGGCTTATTCGACTTTACCAGCTACTGGTTTCGCCTCTTCTTGGACATTGCTGCCGTTATTATCCAACCTGCTCGGAATATACCTATCAGGCCATAAAAAAATATGGTTTTGTAAAAGGTAGCTGGCTCGGGGGAAAGAGACTTCTCAGGTGCCATCCCTGGCACGAGGGAGGCATCGACCCCGTGCCTTGATGAGGGAAACATGGAAAAACGCTTAATTCTGGCTATTGTTCTTTCGTTTTTAATCCTCTTCCTTTTCCAGCTGATTTTCGTTAAGCCTCAGCCTCAACCAGCGGCTCCTGTGCCGGCTGAAAGTGAAGCTGAAACTGCGGCTGTCGGAAACGAAGCAGCCGGCGGTGAAATCAAAGAGGTTGAGAAGCCAGCGTCTATGCAGCTGAAAACTGAAGGTGGCGAGATTATAACTTCTGAGCAAGAACAGGAGATCACGATTGATACTCCGCTTTATACTGCTGTCTGGAGCAATAAAGGCGGGGTCCTGAAGAGCTGGAAGTTAAAAAATCACCTGAAGAAAATTCCCAACCGGAAAAATCCCGAGCGAGAGCCTCTGGATCTGGTGCCGGAAACGGCTTCAACTACCGGGCTGTATCCATTTTCACTGTTGCTCAATGAGGAGTCTCTAACTGCTCTGGCCAATAATAGCCTTTATCGGGTAAATACTGAGCGGTTGGAATTATCCTCAGATCAACGAGGGCAGCTAATATTCGAGTATTCCGATGGGGATAGGGTAAAAGTCAAGAAATATTTAACCTTTGAAGGGCAGAATTATAATTTTAAGACCGACCTGACAGTTGAAATAGATGGCAGGCCCGTCGAGCCTTATATTCTGTGGGGGCCGGGCATTGGCACGCTGTCTCCTGAAGAATTAAAGGAAAAATTCAGCGCCAACCGGGGAGCGGTTTTTCTGGTCAACCACAAAGCACAGAGGCTACCGGAGAAAAAAATCAAGCCTTTGTCCGAGACCGTACGCTACGGCGGACTCGGCTGGGCAGCCTACGAGGAAAATTATTTTGCCGCTATTTTTCTTTTAGATACCATAAAAAGCCAGTCTTATGCCTTTCGCCTTGATCAGGAAGAAATCCAACCAGACGGTCAGAAGGCCGTTGTCCCCTATTTTTATCTGGCTTTTACCCATCCTGCCGAGGCCTACCTCGGGCCGAAAGAATATGACCGGCTGACGGCTTATGGACACGAAGTCAAAAAGGTAATTAATTTTGGCTTCTTCGGCTTCATTGCTGAATTTTTATTAATCGCCACGAAATTTTTATATAAGTTTTTCCCCAACTGGGGAGTGGCTATCATCATCATGACATTTATCATCAAAATCCTGCTTTTCCCGCTCACTTATAGTTCGACCAGATCAATGGCTAGGATGCAGGAGCTTCAACCGAAAATCAAGGCTCTGCAGGCTAAGTATAAAAAGGCCAAGCAGGATATGGAACAAAGACGCCAGATGAATGAGGAGCTGATGAAGCTCTATAAAGAGCACGGGATTAATCCAGCTGGTGGCTGTCTGCCGCTTTTAGTTCAACTGCCTATTTTCTGGGGATTTTTCAGGATGCTGGTAGTAGCGGTTGAGTTGCGCCACAGTCCCTTTGTTTTCTGGATTAAGGATCTGTCAGTTAAAGATCCATATTATATAACGCCAATTCTGATGGGCATTACTCAATATATTTCTCAGAAGATGACTCCGTCCACGGCTGATCCAGGTCAGCAGAGAATCATGTTGCTCATGCCGCTTATCTTTACTTTCTTTTTTATGAATTTTCAGGCCGGCCTGGTTTTGTACTGGTTGACCAGTAACGTCCTGCAAATAGGTCAGCAGGCCATTATGAATAGGATGATGGCCCGCAAGAGGGAAAAAGATGGAAAAAGAAGTAAAAAACAATCGCCAAAACGGTCAGCAAGTCGTTGAAAAAAAAGAATTTACTGGCAGAAGCCTGGAAGATGTGCTCAGCCTGGCCGAGCATGTTCTTAAGGTTCCCCGGGAAGAGCTGGACTACGAAATAGTTACTGAAAAGACCAGACTTTTTGGTTTAAAAAACAAAGAAATTGTCATTCGGGCCTGGCCCCGGCAGGTGAATGAGATCCAAATTGTTGACAGCTTTCTTAAAGAATTGCTGGCGCTCCTGCCTTTTGATCTCAGTTACGAGATAAAGAGAAGAGATCAGCTTATTTATGTTGTTTTTGGTGGTGAAGACAAGCACTGGCTGCTAAAGGATGATGGAGCTCTCCTTCTGGCCATCCAGCACCTGCTGAATAAAATTTCTTCTGTTAAGGTTCAGGTTGATTGTGAGTTTTTCCGACGCCGAAAAGAAAAACAGCTCAAAGAATATGCAACCGAAATGGCTGAAAAAGTTAAAGAAACCGGTCAGGAAGAAATTCTGGACGTGATGAATCCTTATGAGCGTCGAATTGTCCATATCGCAGTTAATCAGATACCTGGTCTTACCACGGAAAGCCTGGGTGAGGGCTTTTTGAAAAAGATCAGAATTTTCAAAGTTGAAAATTCCGGGCAGAAAAAGCGGCCCGATCAGGATTAACTGAGTCTGTAACCGGCTATTTACTATCTTACCGCCTGCGGATAGAATTAAGACATGAATGAAAGCCTGGATGATACTATAATTGCTGTTTCTACTCCGCCGGGCCAGGGAGGCCTGGGGCTGATTAGAATCAGCGGGCACGAAGCCCTGGCCATTGCTAGAGGAATTTTCCAGCCAAAAAAATTAAGTCCAGCCGAACATCCAGGCCAGATGTGTTTTGGCTACCTGGTTGACAGGGAAAAAGGCGAACGACTGGACTGTGGCTATGCCTGTTATTTCCGGCCAGAGGTCTCTTATACCCGGGAAGAAGTGGTGGAAATCAGCCTTCACGGCTCGCCCGTAATACTGAACGAAGCTATCAGGCTGGGAATTAAAGAAGGAGCTCGCCTGGCCCGGCCCGGAGAATTTACGCTCAGGGCTTATCTCCGCGGGCGACTGGATATTGTCCAGGCAGAAGCTATCAATGACCTGATTAGAGCAGTTTCCCTCCAGCAGGCAAAAGTTTCGTTTCGTCAGGCTGAGGGTAGTCTGTCCAGAAAAATCCAGGCAGTTAGAGAGCAGATCGTGGGACTTCTGGTCAATATAGAAGCCAGTCTGGAATTTCCAGAAGATGAACTCGGACTGACCCAGAAGGAAATTGAGAGCTACCTCGAGCATCTGATAAGTAACCTCAAAAATATTATCTGGAGCTACGAACAGAACCGGGCCAGGCTGGAAGGCCTGACCATTGCTCTGGTCGGCAGGACTAATGCCGGCAAATCAACTCTGTTTAATGCGCTTCTGGAGGAGGAAAGAGCCATTGTTACTCCTTATCCGGGTACGACCAGGGACTATATAAGAGAGAATCTTCTCCTTGATGGAATCTTGCTAAAACTGGTTGATACTGCCGGTTTCGGTCAAGCTGATAATGCAGCTGAAGAGGCCGGTATCAGCCGGTCGGAGGACATTGCCACCCGAGCCGATGGATTACTCATTATCCTGGATTCTTCTCGCTCCGAGAGTGAGGAGGATTTTTATCTTCTGCAGGGATTCCAGGGTAAAAAAAGAATCATCGTCTTTAATAAATCTGACCTTGATAAAGTCATTAATCGGCAGCTGATTATTGAAAAAAATAAAGAAATTCCCTGGATTGAAGTTTCAGCCCTGACTGGAGAAAATATTGAGCAGCTAAAAAGGCTGATGCTGACCACTTTTAGCCCGGCGGAATCCGGTCAGGAAGAGATTATCCTGCATGAACGGCAGAAAATTTTAATAGAACAAATGGCTGGACAACTGGAGGAGGCCAGAAACAGGCTGGAAGCTGGTTATGGGCTGGAGATTATAGCCGAAGAAATAAAGGCGGTTTTGCCAGCTATCGGTGAATTCACCGGTGAAATTAAGTCCTCAGAGGTCATCAACGAAATATTTGGTCGCTTCTGCCTTGGAAAATAAAAATGAACCATTTTGATGAAGAATTTGAGGTGGTAGTGGTCGGAGCTGGCCATGCTGGCTGTGAAGCAGCGGTAGCCGCAGCCAGGATGGGGGCTAACACCTGTCTATTGACCATCCACCTTGAGACTATCGCCCAGATGTCCTGTAACCCGGCCATCGGTGGTCTGGCTAAAGGACAGCTGGTGAGAGAAATAGATGCGCTGGGCGGGTGGATGGGGCTTCTGGCCGATGAAACTGGGCTCCATTTCAGGTTGCTAAACCGCAGTCGAGGAGCTGCTGTCCAGAGTCCCAGGGTTCAATGCGACAAAGCCTTATATCGGCAGACGATGAAAAAATGGCTGGAAGAGGTCCCGGGGTTAAGAATCTGGCAGGCCATAGTTACCGGTTTAATCATCGAGGATGGTCAGATTAAGGGATTGATTACCAGGGATGGAAGCCGAATAAAAGGCGGGGCGGTTATTCTTGCTCCAGGGACTTTCCTGCATGGCCTTATACATTCAGGGCTCAATCATTATCAAGCCGGACGGGCTAACGAACCACCGGCCAATGAACTGGCCGTCGCTCTGGGGGAGGCCGGGTTAAGAATCCTGCGGCTTAAAACTGGAACACCGATGAGATTGTCAGCTGACTCTATTGATTGGACAAAATTTCAGGCTCAGCCCGGTGATGAACAGCCGGTTTCTATGTCTTTTAGAACCAGGAAAAAACTTGAAAACAAAATAATTTGCTATATTGGTTATACGAATGAAAAAACGCATCAGGTTATTCGCAATAATTTAAGCCAATCTCCTCTTTACAGCGGAGAAATAAAGGGCATTGGCCCTCGTTATTGCCCTTCAATCGAAGACAAAGTGGTCAAGTTTCCCCATCATGCCCGGCACCAATTTTTTCTCGAGCCTGAAGGGTTGACCACCCATGAGATCTATGTCAATGGCCTTTCTTCCAGCCTGCCTTACCGGGTGCAGAGAGAAATTCTGAAGACTATTCCGGGTTTGGAGGAGGCGAGAATCTTAAGGCCAGCCTATGGTATTGAATATGATGCGGTTTCCCCTCTCGAGTTAAAGGCAACACTCGAAACTAAAAAAATAGATGGACTGTTTTTAGCGGGGCAGATCAACGGGACTTCAGGCTATGAGGAGGCCGCCGCCCAGGGCTTAATGGCCGGCATTAATGCGGTTTTAAAATTACGGGGGCAACCCGCCTTCATACTTGCTCGCCACGAAGCTTATATTGGGGTGCTGATTGATGATTTGATCTCGCACGGCGTAGAAGAGCCCTATCGCCTGTTTACCTCCAGGGCTGAGTACCGGCTAAATCTCAGGCTGGATAATGCTGATGTTCGTTTGTTGCCCTCTGGCTATCGGCTTGGTCTGATTCAAGAAGCAGAATATCGGGAGTTTCTGGAAAAGCAGACGAGAGTCAGGCAAACGATAGAAATATTGCAAAAAGAAAAAATCGGCCTTGAGAAAAACGAACCTATTCCCGCCGTCAATTATTTAAAGCAGCCCGGAGTCAGCCTGGATGAAATAATCGGACTTGTAAGTCTACCATTTACTTTGACTGATGAAGAGAAAAGACACATTGAGGCCGAAATCAAATATGAGGGCTATATCAAGAAGCAGGAAAGAGAGATTGCCAGATTGAACAAGATTGATCAGATCAGTTTGCCAGAGACAATTAACTACAGGGAGATCCCCGGGCTAAGTCTGGAAATTATTGAGAAACTGGAAAAGATAAGACCTGGAACTCTGGGAGAGGTAAAAAAAATATCTGGCATTACGCCAGCAGCTCTATATAATATCTATCTGTATCTGGCTGTTTTTAAAAAAGGGCAGGCCGGAACCAATGTTCCACGTGGAACAAATAAGGCTGCTGATTAGATGAATAAGATCATCGCCATTGCCAATCAAAAAGGTGGAGTAGGTAAAACCACTACTGCCATCAATCTAGGAGCAGCCCTGGCCCTGAAGAGCTTAAGAGTTCTCTTGCTGGACTTTGATCCTCAGGGGATGGCGACAGTGGGTCTCGGTCAGGCAAAGACGTACGGCCAGGGCATTTATCAGGTCATCTTAAATGGGCGTGGAGTCATGGATTGCCTGGTGGATACAGGAGTACCGAATTTATACCTCTGTGCGTGCTCGCCAGAGCTGAGTGGAGCTGAGGCCGAACTATTTAACGCTCCGGATAGGGAAAAAAGGCTCAAAATGGCCCTGTCGGAGGTGCGCCAGCTATTTAATTTTATCCTGATAGATTGTCCGCCTTCCCTGGGCTTTTTAACTATTAATGCTCTGGCAGCAGCCGATTCGATTCTTATTCCAGTGCAGGCTGAATTTTTCTGCTTAGAGGGTATTCCGGATTTATTTCGTACCCTGGATATGGTCCGGACTTATTTTAATCCGCAGCTTTATATTGAAGGTATTTTGCTGACGATGTTTGACGAGAGGACCAACCTCTCCCGTCAGGTGGCAGAGGAAATAAAAAATTCCTTAAAAGGGGTTCTTTTAAACACGATAATACCGAGAAGTGTTAGACTGGCCGAGGCTCCCAGTTTCGGAAAGCCAGTTATATTATATGATCCGAAGTCAAGGGGAGCTCAGGCCTATCTTAATCTGGCAGAGGAGTTGATCAACAAATGACAAAAAAAGCGCTGGGCAAAGGCCTCGAGGCCTTCATACCGGAAGAATTTGGGATTCTTAAAGAAGACCGTTATGCCGAAGTGGAGATCGAAAAAATCAGACCCAACCCGCATCAACCGAGGACGCAATTTGATGAAGCCTCAATAAATGAACTCGCCACGTCAATAAAAGAGACAGGCATTATTCAACCTTTGCTGGTAGTACCGGAAGAAGATCATTATAAGCTGATTGTCGGGGAAAGAAGATGGCGAGCGGCCCAAAGAGCAGGTTTGCGAGTGGTGCCTGTTATTATCAGAAATATGACCGAAGACAAGCAGCTGGAAGTTTCTCTTATTGAAAATATCCACCGCGAAGATTTAAATCCGCTAGAAATTGCTGAAGCTTTTGAGCGATTGGTAAACCAGCTGGGGTTGACCCAGCAGGAAGTTGCCGATCGGGTGGGCAAGGACCGAGCTTCAGTTGCCAACTATATCCGCTTACTCAAATTGCAGCCAGAGATTAAAACACTCATCCGGGATGGGAAGCTGTCAATGGGCCAGGCCAGAGCCATCCTGTCTCTTGAGGATGAAGAACTGCAAAAAAGCGTCGCTTTTCAGGCGGTGGAAAAATCTCTGTCAGTTCGAGAAACTGAAAAACTTGTTCAAAAGTTAAAAGAGAGGCCCCCGCGCACTCAGAAATCGCTGGAAGATCCTGATTTAAAAGCGCTGGAAGAAGAGTTAATCCAGTGCCTGGGCACCAAGGTGACGATCGCCGGGCAGCGGAATAAAGGTACGATCCGGATTTTTTATTTCTCGCTGGAGGAGCTTAACCGGATCTATGACAAAATTAAAGGAGTTAAAGCATGAAAGAAAAAGAAAAAGTCAGAGAAATTGCTGAAGAGTCTCATCTGGCCGGTCTTATTGACCAGGGGACGGAATTAAAGGGAGAATTAAATTTTAAGGGGTCTTTCCGAATAGAAGGCTACTTCCAGGGTAAAATATATTCAGATTCCATGCTGATTATCGGGGAAAAAGGAAAAGTAGAAGCTGAAGTCAAAGTAGGAGAACTGATTATCAATGGCGAAATTCATGGCCAGCTGCAAGCCAGAGAACGGATCGAGGTTCACAACAAGGGCCGGGTCTTTGGCACGCTTACGGCTCCCAAACTCCTGATCGAGGAAGGCTCTTATCTGGAAGCCACCTGCCAGACCATCAGTGTTCCGGAAGAAGCAGGACCGCCTGCGTCAGACTTAAAGTAAGGGAAATCGGCTTGAATCCCATTCTTAAGTGAACTATCTTTAAAAGAGTTAGATGCTTTCTGTCAGTTATATTAATTATTATATTAAACCAGATACTAACTCAGAGTAAATACTTTAATCAGATTATCTTCTTTTTTTGTTGGCGGTTTTTATTATCCTATGAGCCTAAAATATATCATAGGCCTTATTCCACGCTGGTCGCAGTACTGTTTAAGTCTTCGATCTGCCACCTATCTGATCAGGATGAAATATCTTTTCGGACCCCGGCCTTCGAGTGGTGAAAGTCCTTGGTTAGCCAGAGTTCCAAAGTCAAATGTTATTTGATTCAAAAGTGAACTTTTGAAGCTTAGCCGGTGAGAAAATAATGGGCAGGTTCCTCAGCCTTTAATTTATAACTTTAATTTATAATCTGTTCTATTGTTGAATCACCTGCCAGCAGTCCCTACCCTGGGCATAACCAGAATGACATCTGTCTTCTACTGGCATTCCTTTCATGCATAAATAGGATGGCCCAGTCATCAGTCTATTTGAAAAACATAAAGAGTTTACCTTTAAACTGTATAGAATAGGGCAAAAAATTGTCTTGAGATTGACCCACCAAAAGAATATAATCATTCGAATTTCAAACTATTTAGTTTTAACGGAAATAGTCATGAGCAAGTATATCTTTGTAACCGGAGGGGTTATTTCAGGGCTTGGTAAGGGGCTGGCTGCAGCTTCCATCGGGCTTCTCCTCGAAGCTCACGGTTATAAAATAACCATTCAAAAATTAGATCCATACCTTAATGTTGACCCGGGAACAATGAGCCCCTACCAGCATGGTGAAGTCTTTGTTACCGACGATGGGGCCGAAACCGATCTTGATCTGGGACATTATGAAAGGTTTACTTTGACCAGAACTTCCAAAAACCATAACTGGACCGCCGGCCGGATTTATGAGCAAATTATCCGGCAGGAAAGACATGGAGATTATCTGGGCAAGACCGTTCAAGTAATCCCTCATGTGACTGATCAGATCAAGAACGCCTTTTATTCGGTCGCGGACCACCACGATATAGTGATTGTCGAAATTGGAGGAACAGTCGGTGATATTGAGAGCCAGCCTTTTCTTGAAGCTATCAGGCAGATGCGTCTTTCTCTCGGTCAGGAAAATACCCTTTTTATTCACCTTACCCTCGTGCCCTATGTGGAAACTTCAGGCGAACTTAAAACCAAGCCAACCCAGCACAGTGTTAAGGAATTAAGAGCCATAGGTATTCAGCCTGACATTCTCCTCTGCCGTACAAGCCGTAATTTGCCACTGGATCTCAAAGCCAAAATTGCACTTTTTACTAATGTTCCGATAGAAGCGGTTATTACTGCGCGGGATGCTTCCTCCATTTATGAGATACCGCTCAATTTTGCTGGTGAAAGACTCGACTCTATTATTTTAAGAAAGCTCGGGCTGGCCACCTGCGGGCCTGATCTGAGTCGCTGGCAAAAGCTGGTAGAAACAGTCTATCATCCCCGGGATGAGGTGACGATAGCCATTGTTGGCAAATATACAGGCCTGCGTGACTCCTATCTCAGCCTGTATCAAGCCCTTGATCACGGTGGAGTGGGCAATTCATTGCGGGTCAACTTGAACTGGATCGAAGCCGAAGATCTGGAAAAGGGATCTTATCTGAGGAGATTAAAAGACCAGGATGGGATTCTTGTTCCCGGAGGCTTTGGCCAGCGAGGGGTCGAAGGCAAAATTAGGGCGGTCAAATACGCCCGGGAAAAGAAAGTTCCGTTCTTTGGCATCTGTCTTGGCATGCAGTGTGCAACCATTGAATTTGCCCGAAATGTTGCCCGCCTGAGAAAAGCAAACAGTCAGGAGTTCGATCCGCAAAGTCCTCATCCCATTTTTCGCCTCTGGCAGGAGCTAAGGCCAGACTCTGACCTGGGTGGAACAATGAGATTGGGTGCATTTAATTGTCAGCTTAAAAAAGGTACGCTGGCTTATTCCATCTACCAGCATCCACTGGTCAGCGAGCGCCACCGCCATCGCTATGAATTCAATCCAGACTATGAACAGGTCCTGGAGTCAGCCGGTCTGGTCATTTCTGGGAAAAACCCCGAACATGGCCTGGTGGAAATAATTGAACTCAAAGATCATCCCTGGTTCCTTGGTTGTCAGTTTCATCCTGAGTTTAAATCTAGGCCTCTCGAGCCACACTGTCTTTTTAAATCATTTATTGCTGCTGCCTATAAGCATAAGATAAGCCGGAGGTAGTAATCGTCATAAAAGAAGAAGCAGCAGGTTGGGTCGGAAAGTGCCTGGTGCCAGGAACGCCTGTTTTAATGAATAAAAGTAAAATCACTCAGGTGGCCTGTCTGGCCCAGAAATTGATAACGGCCTCGGACTAACCAGGATTTAAAAAAAGATAAAAAAAATATTACCAAAAGCCTTCAGGGTATTATAAATTATAATCTAAGAAATCAAGGGAGGCTCAGAATGGAGATAAAGGTCAAAAAAGAGATCTTTAGAGAATATGATATAAGAGGCGTCGTCGGCGAAGACCTTAACCAGGAGGTGGCTGAGGTCATCGGACAGGCCATCGGTACAAAAATTCAGAAAGCTGGCCGAAAAAGGGTGGCTGTCGGGCGTGATTGCCGCCTGAGCTCGCCGGAATTGTTTTCAGCTTTAACAGAAGGTCTTTTGTCCTCCGGTCTTAACGTCATCGATCTGGGTGTTGTTCCGACGCCTCTGGTTTACTTTACCAGTTATTATTTCCACGAAGAAGCGGCTGTCGTTATCACCGGCTCTCATAACCCGCCGGAATTTAATGGATTTAAAATTATGATTGGAGAGGAAACTCTTCATGGGCGGGAGATTCTGGAAATCTACCAGATTATTGAGAGCGGTGAATTTATCACTCCAGCTCAACGCGGTCAGCTGACTGCTTTTGACCCTGTACCTGAATATATCAATTATGTGGCCAGCCAGATTCATTTAGAACGTCCGGTTAAGATTGTTATTGATGCCGGTAACGGCACAGCCGGGCCGGTGGCTGTTCCGCTATTTAAAAAACTGGGGGCAGAGGTCATTGAACTCTATACTGAGATGGATGGTCATTTTCCTCATCACCATCCGGACCCAACGCTCCCCGAAGCGCTGAAAGATTTGATGGCGACAGTCAGAGAAAGCGGGGCGGAAGTTGGACTGGCCTACGATGGCGATGCTGATCGGCTGGGAGCGGTGGATGAAGCTGGCCACATAATCTGGGGAGATCAGTTGATGATCATTTTTGCCCGCGACCTCCTTCCCTCTCATCCAGGGGCAGCCATCATTTCCGAAGTCAAGGCTTCCCACCTTCTTTATGATGAAATCCGACGGCTTGGTGGCCAGCCGATCATGTGGAAAACCGGCCATTCTTTAATCAAGGAAAAAATAAAGCAGGAGAAGGCCCTGCTGGCTGGAGAAATGAGCGGGCATATTTTCTTTGCTGATCGCTGGTTTGGTTTCGACGATGCCATCTACGCCTCAGCCAGACTGGTGGAGATAATTTCTCGTCAGATGAAAAAACTCTCTGCTTATCTGGCCGACCTGCCCCCTGTTTACAACACACCTGAGATCAGGATTTATACTTCGGATGAGGTCAAATTCAAGGTGGTTGATGGCGTCAAGGAGAAGCTCAGCCAGCTGCCTGAGATCAAGCAACTTATTGATATTGATGGAGTTAGGGCTGTCTTCGACCACGGCTGGGGATTGGTCAGGGCCTCGAATACTCAGCCGGTTATTGTCCTGCGGTTTGAAGCCGATAGCCAGGAGGAATTAAGCCGCATCGAACAGAAAATCAAAAGCTGTCTGGAAGAGGTTCTGACCGATTTGAACAGCAAATAAGAATAAAGGGTTTGGGGGAGGTAATTGTGGGAAAACAAGAAAAGAGGAGTAAGAGGAAGGGTGACAAGCTGCCTGATCTGAGGGTGGTCATTCTGGCTGGTGGTAGCGGGACTCGTTTCTGGCCTTTAAGTCGTCGGAAAAACCCCAAGCAATATCTGACTATCGTCGGGGGGAAAAAGCTCGTTGAGCAGACCGTAGACAGGGTGAAAGGCCTGGTGCCCGTTGATAACCTTTATACCGTGGCCGTTTCCTGGCAAAGCCGGAAACTGGAGAAAATCTTACCAGCTTTACCCCGAAAAAATTTACTGACTGAACCTCAGGCCAGAAACACTGCTCCTTCCGTCCTTCTGGCTACTGCCACTATTTATCTCGACAATCCCGAGGCGGTGATCGCCTTTTTGCCAGCTGATCATTACATCCAGGAAGTTCAACTCTTCCGGCAGAAACTTCAGGCGGCTGCGGCTGCTGCTTATAAATTTAAAAAGATCATTATGTTTGGTATCCCGCCGACTTCTCCGGCCACTGGCTATGGTTATCTTCATTGCCCGGACGTTAGTTTTAAGACCCTGTGTGGAGAAAAATTTTATACGGTGAGCGGCTTTAAGGAAAAACCAGATCTACCGACTGCCCTCGACTTTATTCAGTCTGGAGAATACTACTGGAATAGCGGCATCTTTCTCTGGCGGGCGGATGTCTTTGAGGAGAGTCTGAGAAAATATACACCAGAGCTTTTTTCAGCCTGGATAAAAATTCTTGAGGCTTTAAAAAAAGGCAAGCGTCAGACACTGGCCAGAATTTTTCGTGAACTCCCGGCCCAATCCATAGACTATGCGCTGATTGAAAAAGTCAGAGGTTCGCTTATGGCCAGAGGTGATTTTGGCTGGTCTGACCTCGGGTCGTGGAGTTCCCTCTATGAACTTCATAGACAGGATGAAAACTGTAATGTGGCCAACGGCTCAATCGTTTCTCTTGATTCGAAGAACTGCCTGGTTCTAAATCCAGGTCAGCTAACAGCTTTAATTGGCGTTGAAGACCTGATCATTGTCAATTCCAAAGATGCTCTTCTTGTCTGTCGGCGGGAGGCTGATCAGCGGGTCAAGGAGCTGGTCGAAAAGCTCGGCAAAGAGCAACCAGAGCACGTTTAAGCTTTAATTGCTTCTACCTTTTTCCGCGCTGAGGGCAGCTCGTCAAAGCGCTTAATTATAGCCTCTTTGCAATTTTGAGTGGGTAGCACCATAAACAAAATAAACAGCCAGGCCCATCCCCAGCCAGATAACGAATCTGAACCAGGTAACTGTGGTCAGGCCCAGCATTAGATATAAACAGAAAAAAATGGTGACGAGGGGAGTAAAAGGAACCAGAGGAGTCTTGAATTTTCTTTCCAGGTTAGGCTGGGTGTGCCTTAAAACAATGACTCCGATCGAGACCAGAACAAAAGCAAAAAGGGTCCCTATGTTGCACAGCTCCAGGATTATGTTGAGAGGGAAAAAACCGGCAATAAGAGCAGTCAGACCGCCGGTAATCCAGGTGCATAGGGCCGGAGTTCGATGTTTGGGGTGAACACGGGCGAAAGCCTCGGGCAGAAGACCGTCTCTGGCCATGACCATGAAAATTCTAACCTGTCCATAGACAGTGATCAACAAAGTTGAAATCATGCCGATAATTGCGCCGGTAGCAACCAATGCTCCTCCCCAGCGAATGCCAATGCTGGCCAGAGCAGCCGGCAGAGCATTGCCAATGTCTATCTGTTTATAAGGAACGAGGCCAATTAAAACAAAGGCTACCCCCAGATATAAGACAATAACCACACCCAGGCAAAGCATCAGACCAATGGGCACATCCCTTTTCGGGTTAATGGTTTCTTCGGCAGCAGTAGAAACGGCATCGAAACCGATGTAAGAGAAGAAAATAATAGCGGCTCCCGACATGATCCCTTTCCAGCCCATCGGAGCGAAAGGCGTAAAATTACTTAGATTGACATGTTTAATGCCAAGGATAATAAAAAGGACAATCACTGATATTTTGATAACAACAATAATATTGTTGGTTACCGAGCTCTCTTTGATTCCTATAAACAAAATCCAGGTGATGAGCATCGTGATGAGGACCGCCGGGAGATCGATGATACCACCGGCCAGAGGTGTAAGGCACAAGGCCCTGGGCAGCTTGACTCCCAGGTTCTCGATGAGCCCGATGAAAGTTGATGACCAGCCGGAAGCGACGGCACTGGCCGAAACTAAATACTCTAGCATCAGGTCCCACCCAATGATCCAGGCAATAATTTCACCGAAAGCTGCGTAGGAATAAGAATAGGTGCTGCCGGCGACCGGAAACATGCAGGCCAGTTCGGAATAGGTTAAGGCGCACAGGCCAGCGGTTACCGCCGCGATAAGAAAAGACAGGATGACCCCGGGGCCGGCCAGATGCGCTCCCTGGCCCGTGGCTACAAAAATTCCAGTGCCGACCACTGAGCCAATGCCCAGGGCAGCCAGATCAATGGCCTTTAGGCTCTTTTTGAGCTGGGTATGTTCGGAAGCTTCCTGCAAATCTTCAGGTCTTTTTTTCGCCCAGAGATTCATGCTGTTGCTCCTTGCAAAAACAACAGAATAGTTTTAAATAATACCTAGGTGAAATGGATTTTACAAGAAAAAACTTAATTGATAAAAAATGATAAAAGAATGGAAGGAAATTATTCCTGATGGCGTCAAAAGTTTATATAGTCGGAATTTTTCCTGACGGGTCAAAAAATTAATTTGAGTAAAGGAGGAGGTGGATGCATGAATTTTAAGAAATTGTCTGGTATCTTTTTAACAGCCTTTTTCCTTTTGGCCCTGGTCGGCCAGGCGCAGGCCCAGGTTAAGCTTGACGTTAAAGAGCATGTCCTGTCCAACGGGATGAAGATTTTAATGATTCCCAAGCCGGGTGTGCCCAGAGTGGTCTGTCACATCTACTACAAGGTGGGCTCAATCAATGAGCGTCCTGGAACAACGGGTTCAGCTCACATTCATGAACACCTGATGTTTAAGGGCACCAGAATAATGGGTGTAACTGATTTTGAAGCTGACGATGCCATTAATCGCCAGATCGATGAGTTGATGCATAAGATTTATCGTGAAAAGTACTGGAAAAAGGATGGGGATCAGGCCAAGATTGCTGAATGGCAGAAGCAGGTGGATGAACTGATACAAACCGAGAAAAAATACATCATCAAAGATCACCTGTGGGAAACTTATATGAAGAATGGCGGTACCGGTCTCAATGCCTCGACCTCAAGTGAGGTGACCGGTTACTATGTCACCCTGCCCTCGAATAAAGTTGAACTGCAGATGCTGCTCGAAGCCGACCGCATGATGAATGCCTATTTCCGTGAATTTTATTCAGAAAAAGATGTCATCATGGAAGAGAGAAGACTGAGTGAAAATCAGCCAGGCTTTTACTTCAATGAACAGGTCAATGCTGCTTTCTATGCTGCCTCGCCCTATCACTGGCAAGTCATCGGCTGGATGGATGATTTAAAGAAAGTCACCAAAGAGGACCTGATTGAATTTCACAACAAATACTATGTCCCTAACAATGCTGTAGCTATCTATGTCGGCGATATAAAACCAGAGGCGATTATAGCCCTGGCTGAGAAATATTTTGGTGTCATCCCGAAAGCAGCCGATATCGAGCCGATTAGAACAGGCGAACCTCCGCAGTATTCAGAAAAAAGGATGTACGGACAGGGACCCGGTCTGCCCAGTTTTCAACTCTGGTTTCATATTCCACCTGATGGCGACCCGGATGTGCCGGCGTTAAATATCCTGGCCAGCATTCTTTCCGGTGAAACCGGCCGGCTGACTAAATCACTGGTCAAAGAAAAAGACCTGGCGATCAGAGCTATGGCTATGAGCCGCCCGCAGTGGTATGCAGGAGCTTTTACTTTCAACATTGTTCCGAAACTGCAGGCAGCTGCCAAGCCGGAAGAAGTCGAAAAAGCAGTCTGGGAAGAAATTGACAAAATTAAAAAGGATGGCGTAACTCCAGAAGAACTGCAGAAAGCTAAAAATAAAACTGAAGCTACCTTTATCCGCAGTCTTGAGTCACCGATGTTCCTGGCCATGCGGGTGGGGCGAGCCGAACTTAATCGTGGCTGGCGCTCACTGTTGACAGATCTCGAAGATATGAAGAAAGTCACTTCTGATGATATCAAAAGAGTAGCTGCCAAATATTTCGTTAAGGATAATTCCCTGGTAGCCATTTATTCCCGGGGTCAAGCGAGATAAGGAGGGATGGTCATGAAGAAAAGAAATATATTAATTTTCGGGCTTTTTCTGGTTCTGGCCGCCGGGGCGATTTTCGCTCAGGTCACCAGGCCTGAAGATTTGAAGTTCCCTCCGCTTCAATTTGAGCCACCTCAGCCTGCTCAGTACCGGCTCGTTATGAGTAATGGTCTTCGTGGCTATATCCAGGAAGACAGAGCTCTCCCCATTGTCAATTTGACCGCGATTATCAATACCGGTAGCATCTATGTCCCTAAGGATAAAGCTGGTCTGGATTCGATGCTCTCCGAATGCCTGATTAAGGGTGGAACTAAGACCAGAACAGGATCAGCCATAGAAGAGCGCCTGGATTTTCTCGGGGGAACGATTAACTTTTCAGTTGGAGAAAGGACCTCGACCCTGTCCCTGTCTATCCTGAGTAAGGACCTGGATGAGGGATTGGATATTTTCTTCGATTTACTGATGAATCCAGAGTTTCGAGAAGACAGCCTGAAGCTGGCCAGAGGCAAGATCATTGAGCAGATGCGTGGGGCCAATGATAACCCCAGCCTGGTCTTAAACCGCGAATTCGAAAAGATCCTCTATGGCGATTGCCCGCTGACTTATCAAGCGACCAAGGCGACAGTTGAATCAATCACTCAGGCTGATCTCAAAGCTTTTCACAAAAAATATTTCTTTCCCAAAAATATCATCCTGGCTGGTGCCGGCGATTTCAATCGCAACCAGTTAAAAAGCAAAATCGACAAATATGCTTCCAAATGGGCCAACGCAGCTCTGGTTTTCCCGGAGATAAGCAAAAAGTTTCCCGAGCCGGAGCCGGGAATTTATTTCATTCAAAAAAAGATCAACCAGGGTTATATCAGCATCGGACATCTGGGTCTTGAAGATACCAATCCTGATTACTTTGCTGTGCAGGTGATGAATTTTATTCTGGGCGGCGGAAGCTTTACCTCCAGGATTACCTCCAAGGTCAGGTCGGATGAAGGACTGGCTTACAATTGCGGTAGCCGCTTCGTCTATCGCTGGGGCTTTCCTGGAACTTTCGCTGGCTACGTTCAAACCAAATCTTCGACTGTCGGCTATGCTATCTCTCTGATTCTAAAAGAGTTCGAACGAATCCGGCAGGAACCTGTGTCTGATGCCGAAATGGAAACAGCTGTTAATTATTTTCTGGAAAGCTTTGCTGATTTCTTCCAGAGCCCGCTTCGCACTATGATTAATTTTGCCACCCTCGAACTGCAGGGCAAACCGATGAACTACTATTCCACCTATCGCGATAAAGTTAAGGCGGTAACTAAAGAAAAAGTCATGGAAGTGGCCAAGAAATATATAAATCCAGAGAAAATGGTCATAGTGATTGTCGGTGATTTTGAACCCTGCAATCAGGGCTCGGAAAAATTCCCTGGTCCACTCGACAGACTGGGCAAAATTCACCGGGTGAAATTGCTTGATCCTTTGACCGGTCAGCTGGTGGAATAAGCAAGACCACAAGCGAGGTCAGCAAGTTTTAGGCTGACGATCAGAAAGATGGAAGTGATGTAACTCAAGAAGCAGGTCAAAAACAGACGCTGGATGATAAAGAGTTGAGCTCGCTGAACGCTTTTTCAAAAATGAAATCATGAGGGGCTGGCCACCGGGCTGGCCCCTCTTTTTTTGTGTTTTCCAACCTTGAATAAAGTCTAAGACGAAAAGATTAGCATTATCCTCAGCATTCTTTATACTTGTATATATAGCGAAAATTCAAAATAAGGAATTAATGGGTAATAAAAAGTCAGCTTCCAGCCCTGAATTCTGAGAACAGTAAAGTGGCAAAGGGGAATGAGCCAGAACAGGGCTCTCACTTACAGAGTTTAAGGCCCAGCTCGGACAGTTGCTTTTCGTCCACTTCTGAGGGCGAGTCAGTCATGAGGCACAGGGCACTCGTTGTCTTGGGAAAAGGAATCACCTCGCGAATGGAATCAAGGTTACAGAGCAGCATAACCAGCCGGTCAAAACCAAGAGCAATTCCTCCGTGAGGTGGTGCACCATAGGTTAGAGCTTCTAAAAAAAAGCCAAATTTCTGTCTGGCCTGCTCGGGCGAAAGGCCAAGCACTTTAAAAATTCTGGACTGGAGCTCCGGCTGGTGAATTCTGATGGAGCCACCGCCGACTTCATAGCCATTAAGTACCAGATCATAGGCCAGTGATTTGACCCGGAGCGGTTCGCTCTCCAGATAATCGAGGTCAGCCGGATCAGGCGAGGTAAAAGGATGGTGCATCGAAACTATCCTTTTCTCCTCTTCGCTCCATTCAAAGAGAGGAAAGTCAGTGATCCAGCCAAAGGCACGGCAGCTTTTATTGATTTTTCCTGCCTTTATTTTTTCGGCTATAAAATTGCTTCTCAGTTCGCCCAGGACTTTAATCGCCGTTTCGCGTGGGGAAGCCATAAGTAACGCCAGGTCGCCATCCCGGGCCTGAAGTTTTTCCGTCAGAAGACGCAGTTCATCTTCAGCCAACTTTAAGGATGATTTAAAACTCCCCTCACTTCTTTTGACCCAGATCAAACCAGGGGCTCCCAGAGACTTAGCTTTTTCCTGCAGCCTGTCCAGGTGGGAGCGCGAAAGCTCAGCCCCTCCCTCGACCAGTAAGCCTCTTAGCACGCCGCCTCTATCCAGAGCGGATTTAATCAACTCGGAATTAAGATTCCGGCCAATTTCGCTTAAATCCTCTATGGCGATCGAGTCCCTGAGGTCCGGCTTATCCGAGCCATAACGGTCCATAGCCTCAGCATAAGTCAGCCGCGGAAAGGGGAGGCTGATCTTTTCTCCATTCAGGGCAAAAAGCTTCTCCATCAATCCTTCGATAAGGTGGTAGATATCTTCTCGTCCAATAAAGCTCATTTCGATATCAATCTGGGTAAATTCCGGTTGCCGGTCGGCTCTGAGATCTTCGTCCCGAAAACAGCGGACAATCTGAAAATAGCGATCGAAACCAGCGATCATCAAAATTTGTTTGAAGAGCTGTGGTGACTGAGGTAGAGCATAAAACTTTCCAGGATGAAGGCGGCTGGGGACAAGATAGTCCCTGGCTCCTTCTGGTGTGCTTTTGGTAAGGAAAGGTGTTTCAATCTCCAGGAAACCCTGTTCGCTCAGATAATTTCTGGTAGCCAGGGCGGCCTGATGGCGGATAATTAGATTTTTCTGCATCGAAGGCCGTCTTAAATCGAGGTAACGGTATTTAAGCCGTAGCTCTTCTGTCGCTTGAGGCGGATCGGCGATCACAAAAGGTGGAACAGCAGAGCTATTTAAAATCTCGAATTCTGATATTTCGATTTCGATTTCGCCTGTTGCCATCTGCCGGTTAATAGCAGCTGGTTCTCTCCGGTTGACCACCCCTCTGACTGCGATGACATACTCACCGCGCAGCTTTCTCACTTCCTCCAGAAGTTCGGGCTGGCTATTCCGGATGACGAGCTGGATAAGACCGGTTCTATCACGGAGGTCAACAAAGACCAGACTCCCCAGGTCGCGTACCCTCTGCACCCAGCCCTTTAAAACCACTTCCCGGCCGATATCGCCGGCCTCGAGCTGGCCGCAATAATCTGTTCTCGAGACGGCTTGAGATTTCCTTTCCTGACTGTTGTTGCCCATAGCTTAATCCCTTCTGAGAACGCCCTGTTTATCCTTCTCTTTTTCGATGACAATTTGCGCCAGCTGTTCGATCGTTCCTTTATATTGTTTTGATTCCAGCATGTCCTTGAGCTGGTATTCACCAGAGGCCAGCTCATCTTCGCCGATAATAACCGTCCAGGTCGCACCGATTTTGTTAGCCCGGCTGAAGTGGGCTTTCCAGCTTCGCTCTTTGAACTCTATGATACAGGGAATCCCCAGGGTGCGGAAATAGCGGGCAGCCAGCAGGCTGGCCTGCCTGGCCTGCTCACCGCTGTAAGCGAAATAGGCAAACCCTGGAGCCGGCGCTTCCAGTTTCGAGACGAGGAGGAGCCTCTCCACTCCAATGGCCAGTCCGGTGCCGCATAAATCCGGTCCACCAAATTCTTTGACCATATTGTCATAGCGGCCGCCACCGCCGATGGCATTCTGAGCACCAAGATTTTCCACCACCAGCTCAAAGGTGGTTTTGGTATAGTAGTCGAGGCCTCGGACAAGAGTCGGTTCTATCCGGTAAGGCAGCTGATAAAGATCCAGGTAGCTCAGGAACTTTTTGAAATGTTCCCGGCACTCCTCGCACAGGTAATCGGTGATCCTGGGGAAAGTTCGGGCTGCTTCCTGACAGCTTTCCTGTTTGCAGTCGAAAATGCGCAGGGGATTAATTTCAGCCTTTCTCTGGCAATCGGGGCAGAGCTGGTCTTTGACTTTAGCTGCTGCTTCTCTCAGGGCCTGTCCGTAAGCCGGGCGGCACCGCCGACAGCCAACAGAATTGACCAGGGTAGAAACACCCTCCACCCTCACTTCCTTGAAGAAACGATAGGCCATTTCTATAATTTCGGCATCAATAGCGGCATCGGGCTCGCCAAAGACCTCCACATCTATTTGATGGAACTGACGGTAGCGCCCTTTCTGCGGGCGGTCATAACGGAACATAGGGCCGGTGTAATAGAAGCGGAGTGGTTGAGGCTGGAGATCGAGGCGATGCTCAATGATGGCTCTGACGACCGACGGCGTATATTCTGGACGAAGCGTAACAGATCTCCCGCCTTTGTCTGTAAAAGTATACATTTCTTTGGTAACAATATCGGAAGAGGCGCCGGTGCCCCGTTCAAATAGCTCGGTTGGCTCTAAAATCGGTGCCCGGAGTTCCCGGAAACCATAAAGTTCAAAAGTCCGGCGGGCGGAAGCCTCGACCTTCTGCCATAACCTGGCTTCTTCTGGCAGAATATCCCTCATGCCCTTAATTGAGGAGATGACTTCTTCCTTTTGTTCACTGCTCATTTTCTTCCTGCCTCATTATTCACCATTACCTCTTGCCTGTTAATCACAGTTCAGGATAATTATGCTGGCCGTTATTAAATTGGTGCCTGGAGTTTAACTTTTTTTCGTTTCGAAAATTCCCTGACGTCTTATTTTTCTGTAGCGCTCATCCAGAAGATCGGCCAGACTCAACTGCTGGAGCTTCTTTAAAGTCTGATGGAGCTGCTTATCAACGTTCTTAAAAGTTGTCTCATAATCCATGTGAGCGGCACCAGGCGGCTCCGGGATGATTCTGTCAATAATACCCAGTTCATGAAGCTTTTGAGCCCGTAAGCCCAGATTCTCGGCTGCCTGTTCAACTGCTGATGGCCCCTGATCTTTCCACAGAATGGCGGCGCAACCTTCAGGTGAGATGACAGAATAGAAGGCATATTCGAGCATCAGCAGAGAATCGCCAAAGCCGATACCCAGTCCGCCGCCACTGCCTCCTTCCCCGATAATGACATTGATAATGGGAGTTTTCAGCCTGGCGATGGTTTTCAGGTTATAGGCGATAGCTTCAGCCTGGCCTCTTTCTTCCGCCCCGATGCCGGGGTAAGCACCTGGCGTGTCAACAAAGGTTATAACCGGGAAGTTGAATTTTTCCGCCATCTGCATAATTCTCAGAGCCTTGCGGTAACCTTCAGGATTGGGCTGGGCAAAATTGCGCTCGATCCTGGCTTTGGTTGTGCGGCCTTTCTGGTGGCCGATAACCGCCACGGTCTGACCCTTGTAAAAAGCCAGCCCGGCCACAATAGCCGGGTCGTCAGCAAAGCGCCGGTCACCATGGAATTCCATGAAGTCCTGGAAAAGAGCATTAATATAATCGAGTGTATAAGGCCGGCGTGGATGGCGGGCAATCTGCACAATGTGAACCGCTGTTAATTTAGGAACGATTTTCGTCCATTCTTTTTCGAGCTCTGCTCGCAGAGCAGCGATTTTTTCCTTACGATTAGAATCTTCGCTGGCCTCCAGCGCATCAATCTGCTCTTTAATGGCGACCAGAGGTCTTTCCAGAGAATAAAAATCAAGTATTTCTTTCATCATTGACTCTCTTATTGGCTATTCTATCAAAAAATGACAGCCGAGGGTATTCTAAAGATTAGCCTTCCTGACTGTCAAGAGGAGGCGCAACTGACTTCTGGCAGTTAACTGTTCCAACAGGTTTTTCTCCTGCGACTAAAATGATAGATTAAATATTATTTACAAAGAGAGAGGGAAACCCGGCTGGCCGGGAGAGGAGTCAGCCCGGACAAGCTGCAGTCATGGCCGTAGCAGGCAGTAACCAGGACGGTTTATTTTTCGGTGATAAAAATAAAGCCGTGAGAAAAAAATGTGCTAACTGGCGTCTTTTATAAGATGATTTTTATTCGAGGCCAGAAAGGGGTCAGCAGAAGAGGGGTATTTTTTATCCCGGAGCTGTCTTTTCATATGGAGGGAAAAGTTCGGGCGGTTCTCAGCTTCGTGATCGAACTTTAAGTAAATCCTGAACTTGCTTGAAAAACTGAAAAGTGTCTGAACCTGGAGGGAATAATGCTTAAAGAAATAATCCTTTTGACCTGGAAAAAAATTGGGCGCGTTAACTGGGTCCAATCTATTCTGGTCGCTTTTTCCCTGTTACTTTGCCTGTATTTTATTCTGTTTACCTCTGACCCGGCTAAAGGCGTTAATGAATTCCAGGGTCTCTTCGGCTTGATGGCTGTTCTCCTCAGTGGAGGATTGGTCTTTGATGAGTTTGAGAGCAGGCAGATTGATCCTTTTCTTTCCAGAAGGAAAAAGGCCGCTTTTTTCTGGGGGAAATACCTGGCGGTCTGGCTGCTTCTGGTCGGGGCTTTTCTTCTTCTCCTTATCTTTTCTTTTCTGTCCCTGGAAATAAAAGGGCAGATGGCCATTTTCCCGGAGCTTATAAAAGGGCTTGTCTGCGGGCTGGTTATCTCCACCTATATTTTTGCTCTGGGCTTTTTATTTGCCTGTTTCCTGCGGGGTGCATTGAACTTTGCGGCTGTTCTGGTTTTACAGATAGCTACCTTCATGGTTTACATCTATAAGGATTGGGTGAAAGAGCTATTAGATTCCGGTCAGCTGCTTGTAGCCAGTCCTAAGAGTCTGGTAGCTCTGGCTTTCATACCGGAATGGATAACATTAGAAAGCTGGCAGGTGGCCTATATTCTTTCTCTGACGACCGTTTTTCTTCTGGCCAGCCTGGCCGTTTTTAGAAGCATGGGACTGAGAAATAATCTCGTGGCTGGTGAGGCCCGTCAGGCGCCTCTTCTTCTGCGGCTGCTGGGTGTGGTCAAGGTTTTCCGTGAAGGACCTCTGGGGAGGCAAAAAAAGATGGCTCTGGCCGATGTTAATTTTTCTATTAAAGCTGGCCAGGTGACTGGATTTCTCGGTCCTAACGGAGCTGGCAAGACTACCACCATCAGAATTATACTTGGCTTTTTAAAACCAGACTCTGGCCGGATCGAGTATTATTCACCCGAGGAAAAAGAACTGGACCTGTCTTCTCTCCGTCTCGGTTATCTGCAGGAGCAGGCCAGCCTGTATCCCTTTCTGACGGTCAGAGAAACCCTGGAACTCGTAGCGAGAATGGATGGCCTCAGCCGGGCAGAAGCTCAGGAGCAGGCTCTGGACATGGCCAGGACTCTTAATCTAACTGAGTATCTGGATAGTCGGATTAAGAGTCTTTCCAAAGGAACAAGACAAAAAGTAGCACTCGGGGTGGCGGCCAGTGGTCAGCCCGATTTTCTGATCTTTGACGAGCCCTATACCGGGCTTGATCCTCTCATCATGTATGAAGTCAGAAATTTGATCCTGAAGCTTAAGGCTAAGGGTATAACCATTTTCCTCTCCTCTCATCTTTTGCCAGAAGTGGAGAAGGTCTGTGAGGAAGTGGTCCTCATCAACCGGGGTAAGATTATCTGCGGGGGAGAAATAGAACGGTTAAAGACGAACTGGCAGATTTTCCAGGTCATAAAAGACAACCCAGAACTCGCAACGAGGCTGGAGAAGCTCAGCGGAGAGAAGCTGAGCGGGCAAGACTTCAATAGCGTGGCCGGCCTCAATCTGGAAAGTGTGCTTGAGGCTGCAGAGCTTCAGGAGAAGCTTAAGAATATTCCTCCCCCTGATGTAGAAAAGATTTTTCTAGAAAGTGTGATCAACTCCTAGCCAGATGAAGGCTTATTTTTTCTGGCTGGTAAGGAGCCGCTGGCGGACAACCTCATAGAAAAAAACAGCTGCGGCTGCCCCGACATTAAGGCTTTTTACCTGACCGAGCATCGGCAGGGAAAGAAGAGCATCGCATTTTTTCCTGATATTAGCCCGGAGGCCAGAGCCTTCTGAACCGAGGATAATCGTCACCGGCAGGGTAAAATCAAATTCAAACCACCTCATCGGGCTTTCCCCGGCCGCTCCAACCACCCAGATACCCTGCTCTTTGAGCCAGTCAATTGAGCGGGATAAATTGGTGACTCTCGCCACCTGGAGATGATGGATGGCACCGGCTGAAACTGAAGCCACAGCCGGAGTCAGCCCGGCCGAGTGTCTTTCCTGAAGGATAAGACCGTTGGCCCCTGCTCCCTCCGCACTGCGGACTATCGCCCCGATATTTTGCGGGTCTTCCACCCCATCCAGCATAACGAGAAAAGCCGGTTTTTCTCCGCTAACCAGATCTTCGAGTCTTGAATATTCTTTCTCCGCCACCAGGGCTACCGCCCCCTGATGGTGAGGGCAGAGACTGTCCAGTTTGTCCCGCGGGGCAAAAATAACCGGAATATGATTTTCCCGGGCCAGGCGGATGATTTCAGCCAGTTGATAATGTCCTTTTTCTTTCTGCACAAAGATTTTATTGACGCGCTGCGGCGAGCCATGGAGATATTCAATTATGGCATTAATCCGACCAAGTCTATCTTCTTGCTGGTTCATGCTGGTTTCCCGGCTGGTTCTATCCCCAGCACGCAGGCAAATTCTCTGATTCTTTGCAGACAATTCTTAATCGGGCGGGGAAAGTTGAGTCTGGCTCCTTCTTCAACTAGCGGAATGAACTTATCCAGCTCGAGCCCGGAAGCGCGGGCCGTCAGCATGACCCGCAGTGGATGATAGAGCTCTTTACCCTTAATCCCTGTTTCCTTTTTTATCTCTCCGGTCAGCCGCGCAAAAACCTCATAATTAAAATCAGAAAGATCGGATGTTTTTTGCACCAGAGCCTGGAGCACTTTCCGCGCTGAATCAGAACTGATAATTTCCCTGGCTTCTTCCGCGAGGGCTTCCGGCTGGAAATCAAAGATCAGAGAGAATTTCTGAGGCAGATCAGAGAATTTATCCACACCTTCAAGGAGGAGTTCGACCACCCGGCTTAACCACTCTTCTTCTGCTGGCCCGAGTGTTGCGCCGACCAGGCCAGCTTCTTTCAGGTAAGGCAGAGCCAGCTCCAGTTTTTTCGACGGCGGCAAAAGTTTTATATGCTGGCGATTAAGCCAGTAAAGTTTATCATAATCAAAGATGGCTGCAGCCCGGTTGACGTGGCTGAGGTCAAAAAGGCTCACCAGCTCCTCGAGAGTCAGGACCTCCTTCCCTTCGGGTGGCGACCAGCCCAGAAAGGCCAGATAATTGCAGAGAGCCTGGGGTAAAACCCCTTCCCGTCGGAACTGATCAATCGAGGTGGCTCCATGTCTTTTGCTCAATCTGGTGTTGTCTTTGCCCATTACCATCGAAAGATGAGCAAAAACAGGAAGCGGCCAGTTAAAGGCCTGGTAAAGGAGAATCTGGCGGGGAGTATTGGAAATATGGTCTTCACCCCGGACGACATGGGTGATGTGCATCAGCGCATCATCAATTACCACCGAGAAGTTATAAGCAGGCATGCCATTTGATCTGACAATAATCGGATCGCCGATGAGCTTGAGGTCAAACTCCACCTCACCCCGCACCAGATCATTGAACCTCACCAGTCCTTCTTCTGGAACTTTAAGCCGGATGGCCGCCTGTTCGCCCGACTCCAGCCTGCGTCTGGCTTTCTCGAGAGGAATATTACGGCAGCGACCGCTGTAAGCAGGTGATCGGCCCTGAGCCAGGGCTTCTTCCCTTTGCCGCTCTAGCTCTTCCTGGGGGCAAAAACAATAATAAGCCTGTCCATTTTCGAGAAGTTGCCGGGCATATTGATGGTAAAGTTCAAGCCTTTCCGACTGGCGGTAGGGACCAAACTCACCGCCCACATCAGGTCCCTCATCCCAGTCGAGACCGAGCCAGCGCAAATCTTCTATGAGGTTTTTTTCGTATTCAGGTTTTGAGCGTTCGATATCGGTATCTTCCACCCTGAGGACAAAAACACCACCTTTCTGCCTGGCCAGGAGCCAGTTAAAAAGAGCCGTGCGGGCATTGCCGACGTGAATAAAGCCGGTCGGGCTTGGCGCAAACCTCACCCTTATTTTTTCAGTACTATCGCTTCTGATCATAGGCTAAGGATAGTGTCAGGCGGCTTAAAAATCAAGTCAGGCCGTCCGCTGGCTAAGTGGAGAAACTTATAAAAATTTATAAAGCAGATATAAAGCAGAGGAGAAAATTAATAAAAAAGTTAATAAAAAATAAAAAATGGATTTATAAACCACTCATCAGGAAATGGATATTCGTCGAGCCAGCGGGTTTAGCTTCACTTATGAGGCAAAAACAAATTAATTTCCATCAAGCCGGACCAGGCCAATGGAGCTGGCCTCTCTATTCTTTCCTTTTCAGCCAGTCCGAAGTTCAGCCAGGGTTTAATTACCCGGGCCCAGGATGTCCTCACGGCTGAGCTTGTCTCTTTTCTGATAACCGGCCGGTATAGTATAGATCCCGGCCGGGGCCGGTTTCTGGCTTATTTCGACCAGCTCGGCTCTCGAGCTTATTTCTGTACCCATGCTTTGAGCTTTCATTTCATAGGCTACCCACAGTCCTTTGATCTTGTTGAGTTCGCTGGCCGTCTCTCCCGAGACCTTGAGCTCCATTTTCATTATTTCCGGTTGAACTCTCTGCAGGTAGTCTTTCAGGTCGAAAGGTAGTTTTTCAGAAGCCCAGACCGTCATTTCCACCGGAGACATCATGACTGTCATTTCCAGCTGATAGGCCTGGCAGGGAATATTATTGATGATTTTGGTTTCATTTTTGGGAGTGACCTTGATCGTCATCTGCTGCCAGACCTGGGCCATCTGAGAGAGTTCGGGCGGAAGAAGTTGAGCATAATCTATCGGTGGTGTAAGTTCGAGATAAGATTTGGTCGTCTGGCTGATCAGATAAACCTTGTTTTTCTTAAGATCAAAAAGATAGTTCATGCCCTGGCTGCTAATGGCGGTCAGATCAGTTCCTATCCATTGTTCAGAAAAAATTTCCTTGGCTGGAATGTTCTGCCCGAAGGCACTGATCGGATCAACATTAATCCTGGTTTTAATATAGATATCTGCGGTTAGGCTTGAAACTAAAAGCAAAACAGTCAGAAACATAAAAATAGTTTTTTTCATCCCTGGCCTCCTTCAAAAGTTAAGCTTTGACCGGCAGAAAGACGGCTTCCTGCTTCTTTCTTAAGCAATTTATTCTCAGTCTTAAGAATTTTACTTAAAATTCTGACTTGAATCCAGAGCCAACTCAAGTAAAATAAAAGTCTAAAAGGTAATAAGTTCATGCCGGAAAAAGTCAGCCTATCCAGAACGATCATTAGGACAGCCGGCCTGCTGGCTATCCTGACAACTATAATGTCACTTTTTTTAGTCTGTTTTATTTATCTTTCCTCTGGTTCAGAAAAAGAATTGCTGCACCTGGCCGGTGGAGATTATCTTCTCAGCTGCGGTCTCTGGCTGTCACTGGCTTCTTTACTCTTCGGTCTGATGTCCATCTTAACTGCTTCCGGCCTGACTGACAGGAAGAACTGGTCGCGCTTGACGTCATTTTTGACAGCAGTGATTTTGACTTTACTGGTTCCGATTGGAACTATTTTTGGGCTGAAACTTCTCTTTAATTTTTTCAGCCAGGAGATGAAAAGCTGGTTTAATTCTGATAAGCACAATTATCCAGGAGGGACCGCTAGCCAGCAGAAACCGGGGATTAAATTAGAGCTTTTAATTGACGAGGCTGATAGCCAGCCGGCCAACCGGTCAAATACCTGATCGCGACTTAATTGTAAGAAAGGACAGATGGATTGAATATCCGGCCTGTTGCTGGCCGTTTTACTAACCGCCTTCTGACCGTCGTCAGTCTGGTTTTTGCCCTTAGTTTTCCCGGCCTATCTCAAATGAGGGAACCCGGTCAGCCCCAGCTCGAACCTCCCCGGGTTTTCATCGATTGCCATCAATGTGATATGGCTTATATTCGTTCCGAAATTACCTTTGTTCATTTTGTTCGCGATCAGAATGAGGCTGATGTTCACGTCCTTATTACTATCGAATCAACTGGTGATGGAGGTCGCGAATATAGCCTTAATTTTATCGGGCGTAACAATTTTTATGACATTCATCACACTCTGAAATACGTTTCTAAACGAACCGATTCGGCTGATGTCGAGCGCAAAGGCCTGGTCAGGGTTTTAAAGGTTGGGCTGGTCCCTTATGTGGCTAAAACAGATCTGGGCGACTACCTCCGCATCGATTTTGAAAAGAGGCTGCCACCAGCCCCGGTTGAAGATCCCTGGAAATCCTGGGTGTTTAATCTCGGCCTCTCAGGTAGCCTGTCGGGGGAAGAGACCAAACATTTTCTATCCGCTCGCACTAACTTAAGCGCCAACCGCGTGACTGATAAGATTAAATTCAGAACCGGTCTGTCCGGCTATTACAGCAGTAGCGTCTTTAAGGTGGAAGAGGACGGGGTGACTGAGGACGTTACCTCTATCCAGAAAAGTTTCAGCCTGTCGAGCCTGTATGTGGTTTCTATCAATGAGCACTGGTCAGTCGGGGGCTGGCTGAGCGTCTCCTCCTCCACTTACAATAATCTCGATTTTAACCTTAATCCGGCTCCGGCTATTGAATATAATTATTTCCCTTATTCTGAGTCTACCCGACGCCAGCTGAGAATCCTTTACCGGGTGGGTTTCAATCTCAATAATTATCATGAAGAAACCATCTTTGATAAAACCAGAGAAGCGCTGCTCGGAGAGACACTGTCGGTAACTTTTGAGATGAAGGAACCCTGGGGAAATATCAGCTCCTCTCTGGAAGTTTTTCATTACTTTAATGATTTTAAAAAGAACCACCTGATTTTATGGACAAACCTCAACCTCAGGCTTTATCGCGGTCTGTCCATCAGTTTTAATGGACGATTTTCCAAAATAAACGATCAGGTTTATCTGGCCAAAGGGGATCTAAGTCTGGAAGATATTTTGCTCCAGAAAAAAGCTCTGGCGACCTCTTACAGCTATGGGCTATCAGTGGGAATAAGCTACACCTTTGGCTCAATCTATGCCGGGGTGGTTAATCCGCGTTTTGGAGATTAAAAAACGTCCTGGTAGGCGGGCAGGGCCTCTCTGGTCAGGGCCTTGACTGCGGGGGATAGCTCAAATTAAAAACAATCCTGAAGGAGCTGGAAAAAGGTTCATGGCCGGCTGCTCGTGGATCAATTTTACCCAGATCATTTAATCGTCCTTGTTCATCGACTGCCAGATAAATTGGCTGAACACTGGCGGTCGTGGCTGGCGGATATAAATAGATGGTAGCCGAGGGTACTGCCTTCTTTTCTGGAAAATCGGCTAAGGCCAGGCTAGTAGAACAAGCCAGCTGGCCGGGACTTAAAATGAAGGAAAAAAGGTCTGAAGTAAAAGCCAGTTGCAGATGAGCAACAGGCGACTGCAGGGGAAGAACCGGTTTAACCTGGTCTTCAGGTGAAGGCTCCAGCGCCGGGAGGCAGTCGGGGAAAGCCGGCTGACCAAGCCTGGTTTGAAGTAACACAGCTTTTTCCCACAGTCTGGAATAGATTTTTATCAGCCTGAGCTCGGTTTCCAGCCGCCTCGTTGTCTGTTGATTTTCCGGCAGATATCTGAGCCAGAAGTAGAATTTGGGGAAAAAAGTTTTAAGTTCCTGTTCAGCCTGCTCAAAATAGGTTAGAAGCCTTTCCCGGTATTTTCGGTACCAGCGGGTAGCCTCTTTTTTGTATTCGAAGCAATAATAATCATGAGCTTTTTTGAGTTCTTCAGCCCTGCTGGCCGGAGGCGCTTCGAGTGCCTTTTGTTCCTGCCGCCGATAAGCTTTGTAAACTGAGTCCAGTGCCTGGACAGAAGCTGTAACAATCTGTTCGAGCGACAGTTCAGCCGGTTTCTCTGCTTCTCTTTCCAGCCAGTCCAGCCGTCCCTCCGCTTCCAGCAGACGGGGATAACTCTGAGCAGAGTTAAGCTGCCAGGATTTCACTCTTCTTGCTGTTTGCCCCGATATGGATTCAGTTCCCGGGAGCTGCTTCCGGCCACTCAACTCTCGGCTGAGCGCTTCCTCTCTCTGGCTGAGTTCAAACAAGGCTTCCTGGTAAATACTGAGTAAACTGATATATTGTTCGAAACTGGCAGGAAGTGGCGGCAGGGATAGATTTATTTCCTGTTCAAAACACAGTGGCAGCGGCCAGCTCAAAGTTCCGATCAGCCTGGACAGTTTTTCTCTGAAGGCTCCCTGGAGAGCCCTTATCAGCCAATCCTGATCGGGTTGATCACTTCCCTCCCCGGTGCTCAAATAATAAAGAGCCAGGTTAGCCTCGGGGTGAAAGGGGGCCAGCTCGAGGCAATGTCGATAGAGCCTGGCCGCCTCTTTTCTTGATCCCAGGGCCAGAAAATTAGCGGCCAGATTATTTAAAATAGAAGGCTGGTCAGGCCAGCGGCTATAAACAGCCAGAAAAAAATCTTTAGCCAGTTCATACTCACCACAGGAAAAAAGGAAAGCTCCGGCCTGATTAAGCCGGGCTGGATCATCCCCGGCCCGCTCCAATTGGTTATCGAGAAGAGCCAGCGCGGCCAGCGGCTGGCCCTCGAGCCATAAGTCCAGCAAGTATAAATCAAAGCCGGGTGAATCCAGGATAGCCTGTGAATTCAGGACGAAATCTTCGAGATGTTCCAGCCCTATTTCTCGGCTTAGCCATTGATGAAGCTTTTCCGGCAGAGGCTGGGATAATTGGCCCGGCGCGGGGACCGGCTTCCTGGCAGTGGATTGAAGGGAGCGGTCTGAAAGAAGAGAGAGCCGTTCCACCTCCGGCCCCCTGATCCTGGCCTTAGCCAGAAGTGGTTGAGCCAGGAAGAAAACGGCAACCAGACAGCTGATCAGAAAAAGGCCTTTTAGACTTTCATTTCCAATTTTTAGCATTTTCCTCTATAACTTTATCTTAATAGCCAGTTTGATGGCAAACTTTTCTGAATAGAGATTTACCCGACAGGAGGTTTAAATGGTCGACATCGACTGGACCGATGAGTTTCCTGGAGCTATTATCATAACTGATCTGGCAGGAAAAATTATCTACCTTAACCAGCAAGCCGCCAGGCAGGAAGGAGGCTATGCGCTTCTTGGACGACAGCTGGAGGATTGCCACCTGGAGAAATCAAGGCAGAAAATTAAAGAAATCATGAAAAGTAAAAAGCCCAATGTCTACACGATTGAAAAGAACGGCCAGAAAAAGTTTATTTACCAGACAGTCTGGACGAAGCAGGGAGAAGTAGCGGGGCTTCTGGAATTAAGCCTGCCCATTCCTTTTGAACTGCCCCATTTTATCCGTGATTAGTGAGTTTTAAGGTGGTAACTGTCGTCCAAAATAAATTTGATATTTAACAATCATCAGAAAATAGGTAAAATAAGAAAGCTTTGAGGGCATTCTGGAGGTGCTATGATTGACACTTTTACTGAAGAAAAAAGCAGGAAAATAGCTCTGCTCATTGATGGTGACAACGCTCAACCCACGCTCATCTCTGATATTCTGGCTGAGGTCGGGAAATACGGTCTGATTACTATCCGCCGGATCTATGGCGACTGGACGACGGTTAATATGGCCGGCTGGAAGAAGGTCCTCCACGAAAATGCCATTCAGCCTGTTCAGCAATTTCGTTACACCGTGGGGAAAAATGCCACCGATAGTGCCCTGATTATTGATGCTATGGACATCCTGCATGGCCGGTTGGTGGACGGCTTCTGCATTGTCTCCAGCGATTCTGATTATACCCGTCTGGCCACCAGAATCAGGGAAGCGGGTTACTTCGTCATGGGTATTGGCAAGAGAAGCACACCCAAAGCTTTTATCAATGCCTGCAATGTTTTCATCTATACTGAAAATCTGGGACTGGGCGAAAAGGAAAGAAAGAAAAAATCAGGCCCGGCCGAGAAGTCCAGCGAAGAACCAAAGCCGCGCGGTTACGATCCTCTACCCCTGCTCAAGGCAGCGGTGGATATGGCCGCTGATGAGGAGGGCTGGGGGAAACTGAGCAGCATCGGGTTTTACCTCCGTCAGCTTGATCCAGGTTTCGATCCAAGAACCTATGGTTTTCGCCAGCTATCACAGTTATTTAAAGCTTATCCTGAGGTCTTTGAACTGAGATTTGAAAATGACAAAGGCTTAACTCACATCTGGGTTAGATTAAAAGAATGAAGCCGGTCATGAGGGCAGGGTGAAAATATACTATCATTCTCCTATAGGATTAGTAGAATTAACTGGAAGCGAAGAAGGACTTGAGACCTGCTCATTTTTAAGAAAAAGCAGCCAGGCCGTTTCTCCAGCTGAGATAAAGGCCGGCCTGGCCGGAGCGCCAGAACCACTGGTCGCCGCCTGGCAGCAGCTGGACGAGTATTTTAAAGGTATAAGGCGCGAGTTCTCTTTACTGCTTAGACTGGAAGGAACCAGCTTTCAAAAAAAAGTTTGGAGCAAACTGCAGACAATTCCTTATGGCCAGACCAGATCTTACGGTCAGGTAGCAGCAGCCTGTGGTCGGCCGGGTGCGGCCAGGGCAGTCGGCCGGGCCAATCATGACAATCCCCTGGTTATCATCATTCCCTGCCACCGGGTAATCGGAGCCGATGGCTGTCTGGTCGGCTATGGAGCGGGATTGTGGCGTAAGGCCTGGCTGTTGAGTCATGAAAAGAAAGTCTCCGGCTCCCGGTCTCAGTCGTTGCAACAGTTAGAATAATTAAATAAATAAAAGGAGGCAGCTGGTGATTGATACCCTCTCCAAAATTTTCTTGAATTTAGAAAAAAACCATCAACGTGAAGATCTGATGCTGGCTAAGAAAAATGGCCAGTACCAGCCACTTTCGACGGCCGAGTTTGCCCGCCGGGTCAGAAACATCTCTTCCGGTCTGAAGGCTTTGGGTTTAAAGAAGGGAGACAAAGTGGTCATCTTATCTGAAAACCGGCCGGAATGGGTCATGGTCGATATGGCTACCGTCTGTTCGAGCGGTGTGGCTGTTCCGGTTTATACCAATCTAACTTCTGACCAGATCGGCTATATCATCAAGGATTCGCAGGCCAGGTTTCTGGTTTGTTCTAACCTCAAACTCTGGCAGAAAATAGCCGCGATCCGCACCGAATTGCCGCTAATTGAAAAATACATCCTGATGGAGGGGGCGGTACCGGACGGGGTGATAAGCCTGGAAGAAGTGGAAAAACGCGGTGAAGAATATAACCTGAATCACCCGGACGACTTCGACCGGGTGGCCCTGTCCATTCTGCCCGAGGACCTGGCCACAATTATCTATACTTCCGGGACGACCGGCGTGCCCAAAGGTGCCATGCTGAGCCACTATAATCTTGTCAACAATATAGAAACACTGCACTCACTGGTCGACTTTAACTCAGGCGACAGAGCTTTGAGTTTTCTCCCTCTGTCTCATGTGCTGGAAAGGATGTGTACCTACGCCTGGCTTTATGTTGGTGCCTGCATCGCCTATGCCGAAAGTGTGGATACGGTGGCCGATAACCTGATGGAAGCCAGGCCAACCATTATGGTCAGTGTTCCCCGATTTTTTGATAAATTCTATGCAGCGGTGATAGACAGTGTTCTGGTCTCACCTAATTTGCAGCGCAGGATTTTCTTCTGGGCTTTGCAGGTCGGGCGGAAATATGTTCAGCTGAAACTCAATCACCGCCAGCTGCCAGCCTGGCTGAAGCTTCGTTATCAGCTGGCTTCCAAACTGGTCTTTTCTAAAATTGTGGAAAGAACCGGCGGCCGGATCAGATTTTTTGTCTCAGGCGGCGCTCCTCTCTCCAGGGAAATTGCCGAATTCTTTTATGCCCTAGGGATTATGATTATTGAGGGCTATGGTTTAACCGAGACCTCGCCTGTTATTTCCCTCAACACTTTAACCGATTTTAAATTCGGGACGGTGGGTAAAATTCTCCCAGGAGAGGAGGTAAAGTTTGCTCCTGATGGTGAAATTCTCGTTCGTGGTCCCAATGTGATGAAAGGTTATTTCAATAAAGAAGCTGAGACGAAAGAAGCTTTTGAAGACGGCTGGTTTAAAACCGGCGATGTCGGCTACCTGGACCAGGATGGTTTCCTGGTCATCACTGACCGCAAAAAAGACATTATCGTCACCTCTGGTGGGAAGAATGTGGCGCCTCAACCGATTGAAAATGCCCTGGCGGCCAGTCCCTACATTGCTAATGCCGTGGTGGTTGGTGATCGCCGTAAGTTTGTCTCAGCTCTCATTGTGCCAGACTTTGAAAAGTTAAAAAAATATGCGGCCGAAAACAATATCACTTTTTCCAGCAACCGGGAGCTCATTGACAGGCCAGAAATATATGAATTCTTTATGCAGGAGATCAACCGCCTGACTCCCCATCTGGCCTCTTATGAGAAAATAAAGAAAATTATCCTTTTAGACCGGGATTTTGAGATTGAAGCAGGCGAAATGACGCCAACTTTGAAGGTCAGAAGAAAAGTCGTAGAAGAAAAATACAAGCCACTAATTGACAGACTTTATGCTGATTAAGCAGCCGGGCCAGAACCAGCGGTTTTTTTGAAAAAATATTCACAGGCTGGGAAAAAGGAGCAGTTTGCTGCGTCTTTTCCTCTGAAGCAAGAATAACTACCCTCATTGGTCCGAGCTAGAAATCTTAATCAGGATGATTATTATGGCAGAAGATATAGAGCAGCGAAGTCTCCCTCAGGCAGGACACCGACAGCGCTTGCGTGAAAAATTTCTAAAAGGCGGTCTGGCTGGTTTTCTTGATTATGAAATTGTCGAGTTACTGCTGACCCTGGGCACCCCACGGAAAGACTGCCGGCAGGCAGCTCAGCTGGCTATCAAAGAATTTAAAAATTTTCGGGGTGTGATGGAAGCCGATCCGCTCGATTTGCAAAAAATAAAAGGGATTGGGCCGCAAAATATCTTTGGCTTAAAGCTCGTCCAGGAGGTGGCCCGCCGCTATCTTAAGGACTGTATGATCAAACGTCCGGTTTGTAAATCTTCTCAGGAAGTTTTTGATTATCTCTATTACAGTCTTCGAGATCTTAAGATTGAAGTTTTTAAAGTTCTGTTTCTTAATACCAAGAATCATATCCTGGAAGAAAAAACCCTGTTTGAAGGGACAGTTGATTCCAGTGCCGTTTATCCCAGAGAAGTTATCAAACAGGCTTTAAAATATGAAGCCGCCAGCCTGATCTTTGTCCATAATCACCCTTCGGGGGATCCCGAGCCTTCGAGTTGCGACCGGGAGATAACCAGAGATCTGGTTTTTGCCTGTGCTGTTATGCAGATCAGAGTGCTTGATCACATCGTCATCGGCAACAACTGTTATTATAGCTTTGCCGATGAAGGATTGATTGAAAAATATCAGACCCATTTTTACAACGTCAGTTTAGCTCGGGCTGTGGATTAATTCGAGCAGAAAAAGCAGATTGAAAGAAGAAAAAATTTCTGGTTAAATAGCAGGTAAAAGGAGGTACATTATGAACTTTAAGCCAGTTTTGGAAGTGGCCAGCCAGCTTGGTATTTCTGAAGAAAATCTTGAGCTATACGGAAGATATAAGGCCAAGGTCAATTTTCAGGCCTATCGGGAGAAAAGCCCGCAGGGCAAATTGATCATGGTGACGGCTATGACGCCGACCCCGGCCGGAGAAGGCAAGACGACTACCGCCATCGGTCTGTCTGATGCTCTGAGCCGCCTCGGCCAGAAAGCCTGTCTTACCCTGCGTGAGCCTTCCCTTGGGCCGGTCTTCGGAATAAAGGGAGGGGCGACTGGCGGGGGAAAAGCTATGGTCGTTCCAAGAGAAGAAATTAATCTCCACTTTACCGGCGATATCCATGCGGTTACAGCTGCCCATAATCTTCTGGCCGCTATGGTTGACAACAGAATTCATTTTGACGGTCCGGCCGGACTTCTGGATGGCCGGACAGTTACCTGGAAAAGAGTCCTGGATATGAACGATCGGGCTTTGCGCCAGGTGATCATCGGAACCGATGAGACTTTTCAGAGCCTGGCTCGTGAAACTGGCTTTGATATAACCGCTGCTTCTGAGGTAATGGCTATTCTCTGTCTGGCCAGTGATTTAAAGGACTTGAAGGCCAGGGTCGGCAACATTCTGGTAGGCTTTACTGCGGATGGCCGGCCTGTCTATGCTCGCGATATTAAAGCTGATGGAGCGATGACCGCACTCCTTAAGGACGCTATCAATCCCAACCTGGTTCAGACTCTGGAAGGGACGCCAGCTTTCATTCACGGCGGCCCCTTCGCCAACATTGCCCATGGTACCAATTCAATTATCGCTACCAGACTGGCCTTGAGCCTGGCTGATTATGTCGTAACCGAAACTGGCTTTGCTTCTGACCTGGGAGCCGAGAAGTTTTTTGACATTGTGGTCCGAACCGGCCAGGTGCCAGCTCCCGCTGCTTGTGTGCTGGTTTCAACCTTGAGGGCCTTAAAATATCATGGCGGGGTCAAAATTAATGAGCTGCCCAACGAGAATCCAAAGGCAGTTGAAGCCGGCTTCGACAACTTAAGGAAACATATTGAGAATCTGAAAATATTCGGAGTCCCCTTCGTGGTAGCTCTAAACCTCTTCCCGGCTGACCATCAGTCCGAAATTGAACTCTGGACTGAACTTATAAAGGAGGAAAAGGCCCGCTATGCCCTGAGCAACGTCTATAATCAGGGTGGCGAGGGTGGCCTGGAACTGGCGGCGGAAGTCATGAAAGCCATGGCTGAAGATAAGGCCAATTTCCAGTTCTTATACCCTGCCGACCAGCCTTTGTTGAAAAAAGTTGAGGCGATTGCCCTGAAAATTTACGGAGCAGATGGGGTCAGGGTCGAAACGGCAGCCAGAAAAAAGATCGAACTTTATGAACAGCTTGGACTGTCTAATTTGCCGGTCTGTGTGGCCAAAACGCAGGCCTCGCTGTCTGATGATTCAAAGAAGATCGGCAGGCCGAGAGGCTGGAATTTGACGCTGACCACTGCCTCGTTGAGTTCTGGCGCCGGCTTTGTCGTTGTCCATTGTGGTGATATAATGACCATGCCTGGCTTGCCCAAGGCGCCAGTTGCTGAAAAAATCGATGTGGATGAAACGGGGAAAATAACTGGGATGATTTGAGTCGCCGGAGCCGCTGGTTTCTCTGGAACGAGGCAAGCTCAAAGACATTGTGGAGGCCTAAATGAAAACAGAAGAAATTGAACAGAAGCAAACGTCCCGGCTAAAAGCCCTGGATGCAGCTTTATCTCAGATAGAAAAGCAATTCGGCAAAGGGGCAGTGATGAAACTCGGCCAGAAGGAAGCAGCGGTTAAAGCCGACGTTATCCCGACTGGCTCTATTGCTTTTGATCTGAGCCTGGGCATCGGCGGGTTTCCGCGGGGTCGGGTCATTGAAATTTTCGGGCCTGAAGCCACCGGCAAAACCACTCTCGCTCTGCATGTAATTGCCGAAGCTCAGAAAAGGGGAGGGCAGGCGGCTTTCATTGATGCCGAGCATGCACTCGATCCGCTGTATGCTGCTAAAATTGGCATCAACGTTGATGATCTGCTGATTTCTCAGCCCGACTATGGAGAACAGGGGCTGGAAATTGCTGAAGTCCTGGTCAGAAGCGGGGCCGTCGATGTTATCGTGGTTGATTCAGTGGCGGCTCTGGTTCCCAAAGCTGAACTGGAAGGCGAAATGGGAGATGCCCACATGGGACTTCAGGCCAGGTTGATGTCTCAGGCGCTGCGCAAATTGACAGCCATTGTCAGCCGCTCCAAGACCTGCTTTATCTTTATTAACCAGATCAGAGAAAAAATTGGAGTTTTTGTCGGCTCGCCAGAAACAACGACTGGCGGCCGGGCCCTCAAGTTTTATGCTTCTCTCCGGATAGATGTCAGGAAGCTGGCTGCCCTGAAAGAAGGTGAAGAGGTGGTTGGTAGCCGGGCCAAAGTCAAGATTGTCAAGAATAAGCTGGCTCCACCTTTCCGCGAAGCTCAATTTGATATCATCTTTGGTGAGGGCATCTCCCGGGAAGGAGATCTGGTGGACTGTGGCCTTCAGTATGGAGTTCTGGAGAAGACCGGTACCTGGTATTCATATAAGGGTGAAAGATTGGGCCAGGGGCGGGAAAATGTCAAAAAGCTCCTCAAGGAGAACAAGGAACTGGCTGACCAGCTTGACCGGGAAATAAGGCAAAAAGTCGGCCTGCTGCCGGCGGCGGAAGAAGAAGGCGAGAAAAAAGCCTGATTAAAGAAGCCGGAGAAACTAAATCCAGATAGCCTGAAACCTGACTGGCGCCAGAAACTAAAGAGTTGAAAAGAGCAAAAAAGAATATCTCTCTTTTCGGCCATGCTGTAAAGCATCCAGAACTATTTTTTAAACCATAATTCATTTTTCCTGTTTCTTGCCCGGGGGTATCTTCTTCTTTAAATTTTTTTAACCAGAACTCTTATTTTCTGTCCTGGTTGAAAACCAGGAGCATTTAAGGGATAATCCTCCTTGATATTTTTTGGCGACGAAGCCGGGCGGGTGCTGAGTCGAAGTGAGACAGGTACCCAAGCGGCAAATATTGAGACCTGGTGATTGGATCAAAAGGAGGACTGGCGAATGGCGGTTCTTGAAGTCGAAGGGTTGAAAAAAAGCTATGGTCAGCTCGAAGCCCTTAAAGGCGTCAACTTTAAAGTTGATCAGGGGGAAATTTTCGGGTTAATTGGCCCGAACGGAGCTGGTAAGACCACTACTCTGAGGGTCGTTGCCACACTCCTCACGCCCTCTGCTGGCCGAGTTACTTTTATGGGGTTCGATCTTAAGAAAAATCCGGAAAAATTTCGGGAAAAAATAAGTTATTTACCAGAAGAAGCCGGGGCTTACCGCAATATGAGAGGCCAGGATTACCTTGAGTTTATGGCCAGGTTTTATGCCAGAAATCAGGAAGAAGTCAAGGAATATGTCAGCCGCGGCCAGCAGATTAGCGACCTGGGGGTCAGGCTAAAAGATAAAGTTGGAACTTACAGTAAAGGTATGACCAGAAAGTTGCTCCTGGCCAGAGCTTTGATGACCAAACCCGCTCTGGCTATTCTGGATGAACCAACTTCCGGGCTGGATGTCATTAACTCCCTGGAGGTTAGAGAAACCATCAAGAACTTTGTTAAGCAGGGTATTTCTGTTTTGCTGTCTTCTCATAATATGCTCGAAGTCGAATTTCTGTCCGATCGAGTTGCTCTAATTGACCAGGGTCAGATTCTTGATAGCGGCACCCCGCAACAGCTTAAAGATAAATACCAGGCACTAAATCTGGAAATTGTGTTCAAAAATGCGGTCAGGAGTAGCCTCTAATGAAAAACTTCAGCCATCTGCTCGTCAAGGAAATAAAAGAACTTGTCAATAAACAACTGATAATATCACTGGCCATGATGCTCCTGATCTTTGGTTTTATTGGCAATGTCACTAAGAAAGAAATGAAAAAAGCCATTGCCAAGCAGAAAATTGCCGTTTTAGATCTCGATCGCTCAGAGTTATCCAGGAACCTGATTGGTACTCTTAATATGGCCAGCTTCATCATTGAGGAACAAAGCGGAGAAAAGGAAGAGGTCATCCAGAAACTTCGACAGTCTGACCTGGGTTTGCTGGTGGTTATTCCGCCCGGCTTCAGTCAGGAAGTATCTGATTTTAAGCCGGTTGAAGTTGAAACTTACTCTTACCTTCGGAGTATATCCATTTCCGGGACTAGAACCTCGGAAGTGGTTAAAGCCTTGCTGGATACTACCAATGATTTTCTCTCCAATCAGTATTTAAAAAAGAGACTGCCCGACATCAACCCGGCTGAGATCAAGTCTCCAATCAAAAACCGGGAATTTATTATAGTCAAAGATCGAATGGCTGAAGGTTCGAGCGCCGCCGTTATCGGTACGCTTTATTTGCAGAGTTACCTTCTGCCAATTATTCTGATGATGATTATCATGTACTCTTCTCAAATGGTTATCACCGCTATTGCTATGGAAAAACAGAATAAAACACTCGAAACTCTGCTGACCGTACCCATCTCACGCCAGGCCATTGCCCTGGCCAAAATGCTGGCTGCTGGTCTGGTTGGCCTTCTCTCAGCGGCTATTTATCTTTATGGCTTCCAGATGGCTTTCAGCTTCCCAACTGATGAATTATCTTCGGCCAGCGGTGGGCTGGCTCCGATTCTAAAGCAACTGGGATTGACCATTGATACGCAGGGTTATGTTCTTTTTGGTCTGTCTCTTTTCCTGGCTATTCTTTGCGCACTATCGATAGCTACGGTTCTAGGGGTTCTGGCTGAAGATTACCGGACGGCTCAGAGTTTAAATATTCCGCTGGTTTTCCTTATCCTGGTGCCCTATTTTATCAGCCTTTTTGCTGACATAAATACTATGAGTTTGCCCGCTAAAATTCTCGTCCTGGCCATTCCTTTTTCCCATCCTTTTTTTGCCATGCAAAATATGATGTTTGGTCATATGGGGATGTTCTGGCTGGGGCTGGCTTACAATCTTGTCTTTGTAACTGTCATGCTTATCTGGACGACCAGGATTTTTGCCACTGACCGGGTACTAACCATGAAGCTAAAGTGGGGAAAGAAAAAAGTAGTTCTCTGATTTGTTCCGTCTGGCTTGCCTGGCCAACGGTCGGTCAGTCTTCGAAACGAGAGATGATAAAAAATAAGAAGGGAGAAGGCTGTGAAAACCAAACTGGTCAAAATGGCTGTCAGGAAAAAAATAGCTCTGGTTGCCCACGACAACAAGAAACCGGATCTGCTCGACTGGGCAAGATACAACCGCGGCTCGTTAGAACAGCATGAACTCTGGGCGACCGGAACAACCGGTTCTTTGTTGACCAAGGAACTGGGCCTCAAAATTAACACCCTGGAAAGCGGGCCGCTGGGAGGCGATCAACAGGTTGGGGCCAGAATTGCTGAAGGAGCAATTGATTTTCTGATCTTCTTCTGGGATCCGCTTGAACCTCTGCCCCATGACCCGGACATTAAGGCTTTGCTGCGGATAGCCGCTGTCTGGAATATTCCAGTGGCCTGCGACCGTTCCTCAGCTGATTTTATGATTTCTTCGCCTTTGATGAATCAGGAATATTTTCGTCTGGTGCCGGACTATGCCGGATATCAGCGCCGGTCTATACCGACCGGTTGAAAGCGGGCCAGAACCTTTTTCAGAAAAGAACCGGTTAGCGAGCCGGGTGTAGCTGCTACTTTTTCGGGCGGGCCCTGAGCCACGATATAACCACCCTGCTCCCCTCCTTCCGGTCCAAGATCAATTATATAATCAGCGGATTTGATGACGTCGAGGTTATGCTCGATGACCACCAGGCTATTCCCTTCTTCTATTAGTTTTTGAAAACATTGGAGAAGAACTTTAACGTCGTCAGCATGAAGGCCGATGGTTGGCTCATCAAAAAGGTAAAGGATTTTCTGCCGCTTTTCATGTACCAGATGATAAGCCAGTTTGATGCGCTGCAGTTCCCCGCCGGACAGGGTAGTGGTAGGCTGTCCCAGCCGAAGATAGCCCAGCCCGACCTCGGCCAGCGGCCAGAGCCGACGCACCACGTCTTCTTCTCCAGCAAAAAAGTCCAGGGCTTCATTGACACTCATTTTTAAAACGTCATAGATACTTTTTCCCCTGTATTTTATTTCAAGAATTTCAGGCTTGTAGCGGCGTCCCTGGCAGGTTTCACAGGTCAGGGTAACATCGCTCAAAAATTGCATCTCCACCTGCTTGGAGCCTGCCCCCTGACAATCAGGACACTGGCCGCCAGGAGTGTTAAATGAAAAATGCCCGGCTTTATAGCCCTGAGCTCGAGCCTCACGGGTTGAGGCGAACAATTCCCTGATACCGTCCATCGCTTTGGTATAAGTAGCTGGAATAGAACGTGGTGAGGTGCTCAGTGGCGACTGGTCAACTTTAATGACCTGATTGATTAATTCCCGGCCTTCCAGCCGGTCATAACCATCGCCATCTTCTCCGTTTAGGCCTTTATAAATGATATCTTCAACCAGTGTGCTTTTGCCCGAACCCGAGACTCCAGTAATGCAGACAAAAATTCCCAGCGGCAGGCTGATGTTAAGATTTTTCAGATTATGTTTTCTGGCCCCGTAGATTTTAAGACAATCAGTCACCGGCCGTCTGGCCGGGGGTAGTGGGATGGACAGTTCTCCCCTTATATATTTAGCAGTCAGAGATTTCTGATCTGCCAGAAAATCCTTCATGGGTCCGGCAAAAATAACCTGGCCACCATATTCTCCAGCTCCCGGCCCGAGATCAATTATGTAATCAGCCTCCGAGATAATTTCCGGATCATGTTCGACGACGACCACCGTATTGCCTATTCCCTGTAACTCCCTCAGTATTTTAACCAGTCGATTATTATCGCGCGGATGAAGCCCTACCGATGGCTCATCGAGAATAAACAGTGTCCCGACCAGGGAAGAGCTCAGAGCAGAAGCCAGATTTATTCTCTGGGCTTCACCTCCACTCAGGGTAAAGGTCAGGCGGTCGAGGGTCAGATAATCAAGACCAACTGCCAGCAAAAAGCCCAACCGGTTTTTAATTTCCTGTATTAGCCGTTCGCCAACCTGCTTTTCATAGGGACTGAGGTTCCAGCTGTCAAGGAAATGCAAAGCTTCTCTGACGGTCAGGGTGCAGAAATCGCCTATGGATTTCCCCTGGATCTTAATAGCCAGGGCTTTTTCATTGAGTCTGGTTCGATGACAGGCCGGGCAGGCCACAAACTTACGGTAGCGACTCAAAAGGACTCGAACCTGAACTATGTATTTTCTGGACTCAAGCCAGTCAAAAAAACCTTTGACACCGTAGTAGCCATCGCCACCTTCCAGGATAAATTTTTGTTGTTCAGGTTTTAGATGAGAAAATGGTACCGAGGTCGGGATGCCTCTTCTCCTGGCTTCCCGCAGCATTTCTTTTTGCAGACCGCGTGAGGACGGCTTGGTCCAGGGTTCTATGGCCCCTTCCTCCAGAGACTTATTTTTGTCCGGAGCGATTTTATCCTCATCGAGAACAGCCAGATCTCCAAAGCCATGACAGACCGGGCAGGCTCCTTGCGGACTGTTAAAGGACAGAAGATTTGGATAAGGTTCTTCGTAGACAATTCCACACTGCCGGCATTCCAGACGCTCGGTAAACTGATAGACAGGTCCGTCTGTCACCCGGACTCGAACCCGTCCCTCACCCTTTTTTAATCCGGTTTCCAGTGAATCAACCAGTCGTTCACGGTCTTCGGGATCCAGATTTAACACATCAACGACCACTTCCACCCCATTCTTTTTGGCCTTCTCTGCTTGAACCTCATCCAGAGAAACAAGGCGGCCATCGAGGTAGATCTTTAAAAAGCCCTCTCTTCTGAGTTCGGACAGTTTTTTCTCTCTAGGCCAGCTAAAGGTGATGACCATCTTTGTCCCTGGTGGAAATTTAAACAGGGTCTCCACCATCGAATCAATTGTGTCTTTTTTAACCGGTTGACCGCACTGGAGGCAGTGGATAGTTCCCAGGTGGGCGTAGAGGACTCTTAAATAATCATAGATTTCAGTGACGGTGGCTACTATTGACCTCGGGTTTTTAGCTGAGGCCTTTTGCTGAATGGCGATGGCCGGTGGTATGCCTTCTATAAGTTCAGCCTCGGGTTTGTCCAGGCGCTCCAGAAACTGGCGGGCATAGGAAGAGAGAGATTCAAGATAGCGTCTCTGCCCTTCGGCATACAGGGTATCAAAAGCTAAGGATGATTTGCCGGAGCCGCTAACCCCGGTGATGACAATTAGCTCTCCGACAGGCAGGTCCAGGTCAATGTTCTTTAGATTATGGACCCGGACTCCCCGGAGAATAATTTTTTCTTCCATGAAAAAAAATTATACTCTGAAAAAACTGAGATGGTAAGACTGGCCGGGTAAAAGCCGGGAAGAAAATCGGCTAAGACTATGATAAAATGGCAAAATTATGAAGGCTATTATTCTCCTCAGTCTGGCTCTGGCCCTGGCTGTTGATGCTTTTGCAGTGACTGTCGGCCTGTCGTGTTCTCTCTCTGGACTGAAGTCCAGGGAGGCCTGGCGACTGGCCACTTATTTTGGTTTTTTTCAGTTTATGATGCCAGTTGTTGGCTGGCTAATCGGAGAAAATCTGCTGAAGCTAATTTCTCACTATGATCACTGGGTTGCTTTTGGACTCCTGCTCCTGGTCGGCGGGAGAATGATTTTCGAATCTTTCTGGCCAGAAGGTAAAAAGCACAAGGAGAAAGATCCAACTCGCGGCTGGCCATTGCTTGTTCTGGCAGTAGCTACCAGCCTTGATGCCCTGGCCTGTGGACTCAGCCTGCCTGTTCTTGGTCTCAATGTCTGGCTGGCCAGCCTGGTTATAGGTTTAATGGCTTTCTGCCTGACTTTAGTAGCCAGCCGTCTGGGTCCGGTCCTCGGGCAGGTTTTCGGCCGCCGGGCAGAGCTGGCTGGTGGCCTGGTTTTGATTCTCATTGGCGTTAAGATCGTTTTTGACCATCTGACGCAGGTCTGATTGCCCTTTTTGACTTTGCCCTGGTTTTTTCTATAATATTTTTTGGCTGTCAGGGTAATGGAAAGAAGAGAACATCCAGAGCAGGTCGGATGAGGTTGGTTGAAAATCAGGAGGGTCATTGATTTTTGGGGTAGGCGTCGACATCATTGAAGTGGCCAGGATCGAGGATAAACTGAAGAGAACTCCGGGGCTGAAAGAAAAGATCTATACTCCGGTCGAGATTGGCTACTGCGAGAGCAAAAAATTTCCCTATCAGCATTATGCTGCCCGCTTTTCGGCTAAAGAGGCTTTTATGAAAGCTCTGGGCACCGGCTGGAGCCACGGGGTAAAATTTTCGGAAATTGAAATCCATAATCTGGAGTCAGGCCAGCCTGTTATTGAAGTTTATGGTCGGGCTAAGGAATTCTGTCAGACCGAAGGTATCAGCCATTTTTATCTCAGCTTATCGCATCTCAGGACACTGGCCGTAGCCACGGTCATTCTGGAAAAATAAAAACTGGAGGCAAAATGTCCAACTTTGGAAACTATGAGGAGCGGATCAAGAATTTCTCCTGGTCGCTAAGCGAGCAGGAACTCGGCTATCAGCCAGGTCAACCGATTAATATCGGCTGGTACTGTTCTGATCGTGTTTGCCAGCAGGGTAAAGGAGACAAAATAGCCCTTATCTGGGAAGGTTTTAGTGGAGAAAAAAAGATTTATACCTATGACGATCTGAGACGTTATTCCAATACTTTTGCCCGCTTTCTGACTGACTCCGGGATCAAAGCTGGCGACCGGGTTTGCCTTTTCATGGACCGAGTTCCAGAGCTTTATATTGGCTTTGTAGGTATCCTGAAGACCGGAGCTGTCGCCCAACCGCTTTTTTCGGCTTTTGGCGAAGATTCACTTTTTGTCAGGCTGGAAAATGCTCAGACCTCGGCTATCTTTACTCAAAGAAAGCATGTGGCCAAGGTCAGGAAAATCAGAGATAGATTGCCCTCCCTTCAGCACATTTTTATTGTCGATCATGATGGCCGGGCCCCCCTTCAGGAAAGAGAAGAAGCTTTTTCGATGGAGGGTCTGGGCGGGGTGGAACATTATGACATTTATCCGACTTATGCTGAATCACCATCTGTTCTTCATTACACTTCGGGGACAACAGGCATGCCCAAGGGCGTTCAGCACGTTCATTATTCGTTGATTTCCCAGTATATCACGGCCAGATGGGTGCTGGATCTTACTGATGAAGATATCTACTGGTGTACAGCTGATCCCGGCTGGGTGACTGGAACATCTTATGGAATAATTGCTCCCTTTACCCTGGGGGTGACGCAATGTGTTCTCGACAGTGGCTTTTCAGCCGAGGCTTGGTACCGCTTTATTGAGAAAAATAAGATCACTGTCTGGTATTCAGCGCCAACTGCTATCAGATCGTTAATGAAAGCTGGAGATGAAATAGTTAAGAAGTTTAATCTGTCCTCACTGCGCCATCTGGCCAGTGTAGGTGAACCACTCAATCCAGAAGCGGTTAACTGGTCACTTAGAGTTTTTGGTAAACCTTTTCATGATACTTACTGGCAGACTGAAACTGGTTGTATCCTGATTTCCAACTTTCCTGGCATGCCGGTTAAGCCAGGTTCAATGGGGCGTCCTTTCCCGGGAATAACGGCCACCGTTTTGAATCCTAATACCTATGAGCCTTATCCCCAGCCGGGGAAAATAGGTTTGATCGGAATAAAACCTGGCTGGCCTTCCATGATGAGAGGTTACTGGAAAAACGAAGAAGCTTATAAAAATAAATTTAGAAACGGCTGGTATCTGACCGGTGACCGTGCCCGGCTGGATAGTGATGGCTATTTCTGGTTTGTGGGGAGAGATGACGATATTATCAATACGGCCGGCCATCTGGTCAGTCCGTTTGAAGTCGAATCGGCTCTTCTCGAACATCAGGCAGTGGCCGAGTCGGCCGTGGTCAGCAAGCCTGACCCGATTAACATGGAGGTGGTCAAAGCTTTTGTCACTTTAAAACCGGGCTATGTCGCTTCTAAAGATATGGAACTTGATATCATGAATTTTATCCGGAAAAAGCTGTCGCCGCTGGCTATGCCCCAGGAGATTGAGTTCGTCAGTTTGCTGCCCAAAACCAGAAGCGGCAAGATTATGCGCCGGATTCTACATGCCAGAGAATGGGGTGAGGAAGCCGGCGATACTTCCACGCTGGAAAATGATTAAGTAAAATAAATTGAAAAACTTTCACAAAAAGGCAACAATAAAATAAGGAGCAATAACATGGACGAACTCAAAGAAGTCATCAAAAATTACGTGACCAATGAATATCTGGAACCAGACAGCGATCCAATCGACTATGATACCCCGCTTATTTCCGGTGGCATAGTTGATTCCTTCTCAATGGTCTCGCTGAAGAGATTTCTGGAGAACAAATATCACATTCAAATTCCTGATGACAAGGCTACCCCGGAGGCTTTTGATTCGGTTAATAAAATCGCTGAGTTAGTCAAAGAATTTGTCAAAGGTTAAGATTACTCAGCCAGGAAGTGAGCTGGATTCGCCTGGCTGATTTTTTAATAAGAGGAGGAAAAAATCATGGCTTATTCCGATGAGGTCAGAAAACTATATCAGGAACAGCTCCGGGCCCTGCGGGAAGCAGGAATTCTAAAAGAGGAGAGATTTATTCATTCATCTCAGGCGGCAGAAATTGAAGTCGAATTTCCGGCCGGGGCACCTTTAAAAAAAGTTATCAATATGTGCGCCAATAATTATCTGGGGCTGTCCAACCATCCTGAGGTCATCAAAGCTGCCCATGAAGGGCTTGACCGGCGGGGCTTTGGTCTGTCCTCGGTGCGGTTTATCTGCGGGACTCAGGATATCCACCGGCAGCTCGAAGAAAAGATGACTGAATTTCTGGGAACTGAAGATACAATTCTTTTCCCTTCCTGTATGGATGCCAATGCCGGCGTCTTTGAAGCCATCCTGACTAAAGAGGATGTAATCATTTCCGACCGGCTGGTTCATGCTTCACTGATTGATGGCATCAGGCTATGCAGCGCTTTAAATGACACCTACAAGCATTCTGATATGGAGCACCTGGAGCAGAAACTTCAAATGTACCAGGACAGGAGATTAAGGCTGGTAGTTACCGACGGTGTGTTTTCCATGGACGGTGATTGTGCCAGGCTGGATAAGATGGTGGAACTTTGCGAAAAATACAGGGCTATGCTTCTGGTGGATGACTCTCATGCCACGGGTTTTATCGGGAAGACGGGGCGCGGGACACATGAGAAATTCGGTGTAATGGGGAAAGTGGATATTATCACCACCACTTTTGGCAAAGCACTGGGCGGGGCGACCGGCGGCTGTGTCTCAGGGCGCAAGGAAATTGTTGAGATGTGCCGTCAAAAAGCACGGCCTTATCTTTTTTCCAATACCGTTGCCCCTATGATTATTGCCGGTGTGTTAAGAGTTTTGGAGATTCTCTCCGCCACAACCGAGCGCCGGGACAAACTGGAGAAAAATACCGACTACTGGAGGAAAGGTCTGACCGAAGCTGGCTTTATTCTGAAGGAAGGCGACACACCGATTGTCCCCATCATGCTCTATAATGCCAAACTGGCCCAGGATTTTTCAGTCGCTCTTTATGATGAAGGCATTTATGCCATTGGCTTCTTCTTCCCGGTTGTCCCGCAGGGGCAGGCCAGAATCAGGACTCAGATTTCTGCCGCTCATGAAATTCATCACCTGGACAAAGCCCTGGAAGCTTTCATCAAAGTTGGCAAGAAGTTTGATATTCTCCACAAAACCAAACAGGGAATTATTGATAGATACGGGATGTAACCAGCTCTCTGTTTTTTACCGGCAGAAAATCTTCAAAAGAAATAATAGACAGCGGCCAGGAGACGGAGGTTGGTGACTGTCCTTTGTTTGTTGACCCGGCCATGGCTGTCAAGTGGACCGTAAGCGGCAGAAGTCAATTCTATTTCTTGAGCTAATCGAACCTTCCCCGCATTAAAAATAAAACGTGGAGCAATTCGGACCAGGTGGTCAATAGTCTCGCCGCGGCTGTAAACAGGACCGACGATCTCGCCTCTAGTTCCTGAGTTCTGGCTGTAGCCTGAGAATAGCCCGACCTGCCATTTTTCTCCATTGGTCTGAATATCAATCCAGCCAGAAGCGGTATTAATAGGAGAGTAATCGCGCTGAGCAGTTAGCGGATCAACTATTTTGGAGACAGCGTAACCACCCAGCATGGTCAGATGATGAAGATTGCCTCCATAGACACCTTCAGCTTTGATGGTCAAGGGCTTTGTTTTGAGCCGGCCAAAAACATAGCCAGCCAGCGAGGTCAGAGATTCATTGGCCTGGTAACCAGTCTCGGTAGCCAGTCGAGGCACAATTTTAAGCACATTGATTCCGGCCCCGACCAGGAAGTTCTTCTGGCTACAGGCTGCTTTAAAATCAAGTTCAGGGCAGGCAGCCTGTCTGAAATAAGAGGTGCTGACTCCAGCTGGTCCGGTCGAGGCGAAATCTCTCTGGGAAAGGGCGGTTAAAGAAAATGATAAGGCCGGCTCTGGCTTCCAGGTAAAACAGATTTGCGGTGCTCGTGAAAATGGCTCAAAAGGAGCACCGGTATTAAAAGAAACTACCTCAGGATAGCTGTCGCTGATAAACATCGGATGCCAGAATTGGCCAACCAGCAGTTCCGCCTTCTTCCAGCTTAATTTGAGATAGGCATGTCTTAGCCTGAAGCCATTAATATCGGCCTCGGACATGCCGAAAAATTCCGCTTCGATATAACCTGCAGTTTTAGCCCCCAGGGCCGGCGGCCCATTAATCTTAAGAGCCAGCCTGGTTTGAATCGGCAGAATATGAAAAGTATCTCTGGCGTTAAGATCACGCCCGGCCGGATCAAGGAGCCTGTCCTGAGGGAAAAGCAAGAAATGTCCTTCTCTCAGATTAACTGTCTGTCTGGTATCATAAATAATATCGGTTTTGATATAGCCGCTAAAAGTCAGAGAAATTTTTTCTTTTTCTTCTGCCTGCAGATCGAAAACCAGGATGGAAATGGACAGAAGGATTGAGGCAAGACAGAATAAAAGGCAGGATAAAAGCTGACCGCGATTTTCAGTGGTTATTTTTGCTTTCATAATGAAGCTATATATAACAAATAAACCGGGTCCAGGTCCAGTCTAACGCTGAGGCAGTTTTCGGTTTGGCAATTCTAACCAGATCTCCGCATTTTAAAATAATTAGATAGGATCTTCAGGTTAAAAAATCAGCCAGCTAAAGATTTTTTTGAATCTCGACCAGGCTGGAGGCCGGATCGTGGCGTATTTCAAAATTGCGCTTTTGAAACACAGCTATCATCCGGGGATTATCAGTCGTCGTGTAAGCCACAATCTTTTTTACGCCCCAGGCCCGGGCGATTTCCGTGCAGTAGTCGGTTAGCAGTCCCCCCAGTCCTTTGTTCTGCCAGTCATCCTGAACAAGTACAGCATATTCGGCCACCGACCGGCTCGGATCGGCAGTCAGGCGTCCTATCCCCAGCAAGCGGCGCTTGTTTCCTTCCTGTAATTCAGCCACAATGGCCATTTCCCGGTCGTAATCTATATAGCAATATCTTGAGGCCACCTCATGCGACTGCCAGAAAAAGAAATAGCGAAAACGAGAATAAATTGTTTCCTGCGAACAACTGCCCAGCAGTTCCATCCAGGCTGGTTCATCTTCAGGCCTGATTGGCCGCAGCGTGATTTCTGTGCCGTCTCTCATTTTGACTTTGCGGATGAATTCTTCCGGATAAGGCCTTAAAACCAGATGCTGGTAACGCTTTGCTTTCTCGGGTGGAACCGTCTTATCTACTATGATCCGAGCGTCAAGGGCGGTAACTTCCACCGGACTGGCCAGCAGTGGATTGATATCAATTTCTTTGATCTCGGGGTAATCGGCTACGAGGTAAGAAAACCTGATAATCGTCTCTATCAGTTTATCCATGTTGACCGCCGGCTGGCCGCGATAACCCTTAAGCAGAGGCCAGGTTTTAAGTTCTTCCAGAGCCCGCCTGGCCAGCCTTTCATTTAAGGGCGGAAAGCACAAAGAGCGATCACCCAGCACCTCGGCCGCTATCCCGCCCGAACCAACCATGATGACTGCCCCGAAGGTTTCGTCTTTTTTGCTGCCCAGAATCATCTCCACGCCCGGCTGGCTTTGGATCATCTTTTGAACGGTAACACCTTCTATCCTCGCCTCTGGAACCCTCTCTTTAACGGTGGCCAGGAGGCGGTCAAAAGCGGTTTCAACCATGTGGCTATCTTCCAGATCAAGGGCTACTCCACCCACGTCGCTTTTATGGGTAATATCGGGAGAGTGAATTTTTAAAACCACCGGGAAACCAATTTGCTGGCTTATTTTGACTGCCTCTTCTTTGGTCCGGGCCAGCTGGGGCAAAGTTGTCTCCAAGCCGTAGGTCTTAAGAATTTTTTTGGAGGTTAGCTCATCCAGGATGTCAGGCCCCTGAGTTAACAAGGGAAGAATTTCCTGGCGGATCTTTTCTCTATCCACCGGAAATTCAACCGAGATTTCTCGCGGAGTTTCATACAGGTTATCCAGATTTCGGGCATAATTGACCAGAATCATAAAAGCCCGAACCGCCTGCTCGGGCGTTCCGTAAGTCGGCACTCCGGCCTCGTTGAGCAAACTTACTGCCTGATCCATGGCCGGTCCCCCCAGAAAAGCAGCCAGTACTGGTTTTTGAGTTTCAGAGGCCACCGGAATGAGCTCTTTGGCAATGCCTGGAGGATTGGTCATAGCCTGGGGGGTAACGATCAGAAGAACAGCATCGGTTTGCTGGTCATCAAGAACAGCTTTAACAGCTTTGGCCACCGTCTTGGATCTGGCATCACCCAGGACATCAACCGGATTGCCATGTGACCAGGCCGGGGGCAGAATCTCATTTAATTGCTGGATAGTCTGAATAGTTAGTTCAGCCAGTTCGCCGCCAGCTTCAATTAAGGCATCTGAAGCCATGACTCCCGGGCCGCCTGCATTGGTAACAATCGCCAGCCTGGGCCCTTTCGGGATTTTTTGCCGGCCAATAAGTTCAGCCACATCAAACATTTCGCCGATTTCAAATACCCTGGCGATTCCGGCTCTTTTAAAGGCAGCATCATAAATAGCATCCTCTGAGGCCAAAGCCCCCGTGTGGGAGATGGCAGCTCTGGCTGACTGCGGGAAGCGACCTGCTTTGTAAGCTATCAGCGGTTTTGTTCTGGCGTAAGCTCTGGCAGCCGACATAAAAGCCTTGGGATTAGCAATAGATTCGATATAAAGAAGAATTGATCTCGTGTTTTCGTCTTCTCCGAAATAATCAATCAAGTCGCCAAAATCGATATCAATAGCATTACCAATTGAGACAAAATGGGAAAAGCCGATTTTTTCCCGGAGCGACCAATCAAGGATGGATGTGCACAGAGCCCCCGATTGGGAAACAAAGGCGATATGCCCTTTAAGGGGCATGGCAGCCGCAAAACTGGCATTGAGCTGGAAGCCAGGCGATATTATTCCCAGACAGTTGGGTCCAATGATACGCATACCCGGGTAGTTTTTTTTGTGGGCAAGAATTTCTTCTTCCAGAGCCCGGCCTTCTTGACCGGTCTCGCGAAAACCGGCGGAAATAATAATGATACCCAGAATGCCGGCCTCTCCACATTCTTTAACTAACAGCGGGACCTGAGCGGCCGGGGCGGCAATCACCGCTAAATCTGGCGTCCTGGGCAGGGTTTTTACTTCCGGAAAACAGGGAATTCCCATCACTGCTTCGACGGCTGGATTAACCGGGTAGACAACGCCGCGATAGCCACCGGTAATTAAGTTCGACAGAATTTTCCCGCTGACGCTTTTTGGATTCGGACTGACTCCGACCAGAGCTATCCGCTGTGGCTTGAATATTTTATCAAGAGTCTCGATTTCTTCCATCCCACGGCTCCAGCTAAATTAAATCCAGGTTAAAAAAACTGCTTCCTGTCCTTCTTCTCCGCCAGGCGGTTAAAAAGGCCAAAAGACTAAAATAATTTTAATCTAAATCCGGTCGAAATTGTAGCCCCGGGCGAGCCATAGCCATAAACCATCTCATATCTGGTGTCAAAAAGATTATCTCCTCGAAGGAAAAAGCTCATGGTGGATTTAAGCTCATAACTCACCAGAAGGTTAACCAGAAAGGCAGATTGGAGGCAGACTTCCTGGTTGGGATAGGAAGAATAATCAAGGTCATATCTCTGGCCCAGATAATAGAGTTCCGAACTGATTGTCACCGCTTTCCGGGAAAAATTCAGATTGGCGTAAAAGGTATTTTTTGGCCGGCGGAGAAGGTCAGTCTGATGATCCAGGTCTCTGGCCTGTAGATGAGTCCAGCTGGCAGTCAGGTCGAGATTTTTAATGGGCACAGCTTTAAGTGACACTTCCAGCCCGCGGGTTCGGGCCCGCCCGAGGTTTTGATAGCCTGTGCCATAGTAAAACTGAATCAGGTGTCTGAATCTGGTTTCAAAATAAGTCAAGGAGAGAGTCAGGTGATTAAAAAAGCTTTTTTCCACTCCGGCGTCCCAGCCCAGATTTTTTTCGGGCTCTAAGGACATATTGCCAATCGGCCCAAGATTGTCTGGTGGAGCATAAAGCTCATAGAGGGAAGGGGCTTTAAAACCGGAGCCGAGAGTGAATTTGAGACGGATTTCCTGCTCTGGCCAGTCAAGATTAGCTGCCAGTCGGAAAGTTGCAGCCGGGCCGAAGCTCTGGTGGTGGTCAAAGCGCACACCGGAAGTTAATGACAGCCAGGGCCAGGCCCGCCATTGATCCTGAAGATAAAAGCTGGCCTGTGAGGCTTTCTGACGCGGAAAATCACTCTGATAATCTCCCCATGAACTAAAGTAAGAATAAGAGGAGCTGCCCTGCTCGAGTTTTTCTTCAAAGCCAAAAACCAGCAGATGCTTAGATGAGAGATAAAGATTATTCTGCCAGTCGAGCTTAAAAAACTGACTTTTATAGCGAGCCTCTTCGATTTCAGGGTGAAATTCGTCTGCTGGGTTATCATTCCGACGCTGGCCCATCTGGAAACCAAGGACTAACTTCTGTTCCCAGCGTTGACTGAAGAAAAAGCTATCGAGCTCGAGGCGATTGAAGAAGAAGGTTGACTTCTGGCTAGAGTTAGGATCATCCCCACCTGGCCCGCCGAAGGCATCAAGTTCGGCTCGACCAACGAGCCCCCTGGTCTGCCAGGACAGATTGAAATTTGGAGCGGGGCGGTATTTAAATTTGAAAGAAAGGCTCTGCTGGGTATAGCTGTCAGCTTCCTGATTTCCGCTATAAGCACTGCTGGCTTGAGATATGCCGCCGCTGTCATCTGAATTAAATTCCAGAAGGTAAAAGAGATTTTTTTCGACCCGGGACAGCCGGACATCGCCTTTAAAGGTTTTATAAGAGCCATAAAGGCCAGCCAGCTCTATTTGATTTTTTTCTGGTTCGGACGAAATAAGATTGACTACACCAGCCAGGGCATCTGAGCCATACAGGCTGCTCTGGGGTCCACGAAGAACTTCTATTCGATCGATGAGACCGAGGTTAAACAGGTTGAAATTAAAAGAGCGGGCCGGAGAGACCGGGTCGTTCAACTCAAAGCCGTCCAGCATAAATAAAGTGTGCTCTGAATTGGCTCCCCGGATAAAAATCGATCCAGTTCCGCCAGTGAGACCTGTTTGAAGAAAAAAAAGGCCAGGTACCCTGGCAAAAAGATTTTGAACCTGGCTCAGGCTGACCGGAGTCAATGACTCTACCCAAACCACGGTTGTCGCTGAGGCTACCTCGCTCACCGGCGTTTCCAGACGAGTGGCGGTGACCACAATCTCATGGTGGATCTTTTCCTGCTGTTTCTCATCATCGGCTGGCAGGTTGGAGACAGCAGTTAAAAGCAGGCCTGAAAATAAAAGGGCAGAAAGGCTTTTTTTCATTTAAGCTCCTTTCCCCCCGCTTAAAGAAAATTTAACGACGGGCATCTTTCTATCTTCCACCCGAAGATAGACAAGGCCGCCGGGTTTAAAGCAGGTCTCCTGACTTTCGGGTCCTCCTCCTCCCCGGCCTTCCCACCTCTCGGGCAGTGGCCATCCTGGGGATTTGTCGCCGATTACAGTAGCGGGGGCTGTGTCCGCCTTAAACGGACTTCCCTGTCTTTTAAACCCGCAACATTGAATTCATAATTTTAACTCATCAGAAAGAATAGTCAAGGAAAAAGGCATTTCGGAATGAAAAAGTGGGCTGGCTACCTGCCTGCAAAAAAAGATAGCCCTGCTCGTGAGGAAGCAGGGCTTAGGGTTAAGGGCATAAAAGGAGGGGGGATTAGAGAAAGGAGACTTTTTCTGTGAAAAAGAAGTTTTTGTTTTTATGCTCTCTCATCTCTCGTTCTCAATAAGAAAAACGTGTGACGAAAGGTTTTAGTTGCAATTAAAATGGCAGAGAGCAAAAATGTTTTTAGCAGAAGAAATCATAAAAAAGCGATGCCCGCTGAGCGATAACTATTTCCCCTTCCCGACAACTTAAATATTATATCATAGAAAAACGTGAAAATCAAGCAAAAATGCCAAAATTTTTTAAATGGAAAATAATTAGTTTGAAGTAAGGACCCTTATGACAGAAAAATAGCCTTAATGACAGTATTAACCTCAAAAGTACTTTAAAATCGCCGGCAAATGAAGCTAAAATACAAATTGACAGGCCAAAAGTCCGATTTGGATGGTAAAACCCTTTGAATCGGATAAGAAGAAAGGAGAAACAGCCATGAAAAAGGAAGATTTTAAGAAATACGGCTATGAATTGATAGACTGGGTGGCTGATTATCTGGAAGAAGTCGAAAAATATCCGGTAAAATCTCTGGTTAGACCGGGCGAGATAAAAAACCAGCTGCCTTCCTCTCCTCCCGTTCAATCTGAGGAGATGGACCGCATTTTAATGGATTTTAACTCTATTATTATGCCCGGCATGACTCACTGGCAGCATCCCGGCTGGTTTGCCTATTTCCCCTCTAATAACAGTCCCGCTTCGATTCTGGGGGAACTACTGGCGGCTGGACTCGGCACCCAGGGGATGGTCTGGGAGACCTCACCTTCAGCCACCGAATTAGAAGAGGTGGTTATGGACTGGCTTCGCCAGATGCTGGGCTTACCAGCTGAGTTCGCCGGGGTTATTCAGGACACTGCCTCCACTGCCACCCTGTGTGCATTGCTGGCTGCTCGGGAAAAAGCTACTGGTTTTGCTACCAACGAAGCTGGTTTCTCTGAGATTCTAAGGGTTTATGCTTCGCAAGAAGCTCATTCCAGTGTGGAAAAGGGTGTCAAAATAGCCGGTTATGGACGGAAAAACCTGATTTATATTCCAACCGACGATGAGTATGCCATGATTCCAGGAGAGCTGGAGAAAGCTATCGAGTCCGACCTGCGGGCTGGCTTTAAGCCGGCGGCCGTGGTAGCCACAGTTGGAACAACTTCTTCTGGCGCGGTTGATCCGGTAAAGGCCATTGGCGAGCTGACCTCAGAGTATGGTCTATGGCTACATGTGGATGCCGCTTATGCCGGAACGGCTGCCATTCTCCCCGAAAAGCGCTGGGCCCTGGAAGGAATCGAAAAGGCTGATTCTCTCGTTTTCAATCCGCATAAGTGGATGCTGACCAATTTTGACTGCTCAGCTTTCTTTGTCCGGGACCACCGGCTTTTGACCAGAACTTTTGAGATCCATCCGGAATATCTGAAGACAGGAGTGGATGCTGAGGTTAAAAATTTTCGCGACTGGGGGATTCAACTTGGCCGCCGTTTTCGTTCTTTAAAACTCTGGTTTGTTTTAAGATCATATGGTGTCGAGGGAATCAGAAAAATCATCAGAAAGCACCTCCATCTGGCTGAAATTTTTAAGGAGGAGCTGGCCAGGGATAAGAGATTTGAGATTCTGGCTCCGGTTTATTTCAGCCTGGTCTGTTTTCGCCTGAATGACGGTCGGCCGGAAGATGAGCTCAATGAACTTAACCGGAAACTTCTTCAGGCCGTAAATTCCACCGGTAAAGTCTTTATGACTCATACTACTCTTAAAGGAAAATTCACTATCAGGCTGGTCGTCGGTCAGAGAACAACTGAAGAAAGACACGTGCGCCAGGCCCTGGAAATAATTAAAGCCAAGGCTGATGAGATTTTAAATAAATAATTGAAAGCCCCTCGTGTCATGAGGTAATGAGGACTGAGCTTTTATAAAAATAATCTGACTGAGGGCGATTTCAGATTCGATTTTTCTGTGGTTGTTATTCTATTTTTGGGCCGGTCTGGCACTCCAGCGATATTCTCCTTTAGGATCAGGGATCCTGAGGTAAAAACCCCAGCCACCGGCACCCTGTAGAACCTTAATTAAAACTTTGTTCCAACCGGCCTTCAGATTAACGCTGACCCGATCCTGGTCTGGATAAGCTCCACGATAGGCCGGATTGGTATGTACCAGGACATCATTAACCCAGAGCTTGACTCCGTCATCGCTTCCAAGAAGAAGAGTTGCCTGTCTTTCTTCAGGCGAATAAAGATAAGTCAAACCATAGGCTAGGGCCTGCTCATTTGGCTGAAGCATTTCGTTTAAGGCCACATAGCCTGAAGGTCGAGCCTTGACAGTCTGCCAGGCCACCGGTTGATTATTTTTCCCCGGATAAGTCTTATTGAGGTTTGTTTCAGTTTCGGGCGGGCAAGCAGTGGCCAGATAAGACATGTCTCTGGCTTCAAAAGGACCGATAATATTCCAGTCAAGGGCAAAATTTTGCCCGGCAGGCACCAGATTGACCGCGACAAGAGCCAGGTCAAAGCCAGCTGATTTCGGATCTTTCCCGGACACTTCCAGCACAAAATCATTTTCGCCGGCGGTCAGTTCTTGAGCCTTGATGGTCAACGAATCGATAACCAGGTCAGGAGCATAGCCGCTTACCCTGCCCAGAGTCAGATAATCAGCCGGGAGGCCCGTCCCTGCTGCCAGCTCTTTTTCCTGACCTGCCCGGCTTTTCTCTTTCTGTCCCTCTTTTTCTCCGCTCTGCTGCTCCTGGCTGCTCATCTGATTTTTGTTTTCCGCGGGCGAAGGGGTTTTTATTTCTTTCAGGATTTGCCAGTGGCCGAAGGCCGGTCCCTTTAAATAGTAGAGTTTTATATCATAAAGATCAGACAGGCTGGCTTTAAGATTCATAGAGATTCTTGTCCCGTCAGCTGCCCCCTGAGAAATTATTGCCTGATAACGTTGTCCGCTTTGATCATAATAGGAAGTGAGCAGAGAAGTAAGGGAGGATCCGAGAAGCTTTGTCCCGTTGACTTTATCCAGATATTCAACCTGGCCAGGCTGGCCGTTTTCCACTTTCAGCCAGACAGGCAAAAAGAAATTATCACCGGCTGCCAGGGCCAGCGGCAGACGTTTATCGACTGAGGCTAGGGGTGGGAATGGTTTATGCGGCTCGGCCTGATACCAGTAAGCAACTGAGCTGAAATAGTCAGACCGATCATTTCCATGGCCGTGTTCAATCGTGACTTTAATTGATTTGAAAAAGGGGACAGGATCTGGCAGATGGAAGCGGAAAACCGAAGCTTTAGCTCCGGCCTGAAAATCTTCTTCCTGCAAGGGGCAGCCGTAATAAAGATGATTTCCTTCTCTCATCCCCCAGGCGTCGGAGAAATAATCTTCACTGCCGGTGCCGGTAATCGCCGGTGATTCGCTGCCGTCAATGAAAATCATGTCATCCCCTTCACCCCACCAGCCTATTGATCGCTGCAGAACACTCAGCACACAACCGACATAATGTCCGCGCCCGACGGCCTCTAAAATAACATAATTATGGCCGGCTTCGCAGGGGAATTCCTGCCGGTATTGAGCATGAAAATAAGGGACCTCAGGCTTGATGTCTTCAACCTGGCGATAATCAAGCTGATAGTAGAAGGAGGAAACAGCCTGACTGCCTTCATTGGTAATGGTAACCCTGGCCGACCAGCGGAAGGGCATTGTCCAGTAAGCATTTAAGGCCCGGCCTTCGGATGACCTGATAACCGGCACGGAAAGAAGATTTCTCTCAAGACCATGGCCAACTGCAAAAAAATCTCCAACCGGAACTTCCACTGACGGGGTATCCTCTCCGTCCCAGTAAATTCTGAGGACTAATTTCCGTCCATAAAAAGGCTCGGCCGCAATTGTCATCCAGATATGGTCAATAATAGCCGGGCCTTTGAGGTCAGCCAGAACAGCCGTCTGGCCGGCTGGAATGGTTAAAAAATCATGATTGCCGCCAGTTGGATCGGCCGAGGAAACCCTTTTTCTTTGATAATTCTGACTGTCGGCCAGGGAGGTTAACATGTTCTGGGCAACAAGCGAGTTGGAAAACAGGTCAAAAAGAAAAAGGAAGGCAAATCCACTGACAATTGAGGTGATTAATCTTTTCCTGGCTTTTGGTTTATTCATGGACCTGACCTTTGTCCTTAAGATTTAATGCAGCCCAATTATAACCCTATCTTGATCTGTAAATCTATCGAGTTTAGATAAAAATACCTCTCCTCTGATTTACCGACTCAGATTGACCAGAGTTATTGGTTCTTAATTTTTAAATGATTTTAGCTCTTAGCTTTTATTCGTTTACGTAAGCCAGCCACTTCTCATATTTGGGATTCTTGCCGGTAGCAGCTTGCTTATAAGCTTCAGCCAGCCTCAGGGTCAAAGTGCCAGGCTTTCCTGTTCCAATAGTGTAAACCGGAGGATTGTCCTGATTCTCGGACAGGTCGGCCACTTTCGTCATGGGTGAGACTTCAGCTGCTGTTCCGCAGAAGAAAGCCTCATCAGCCTGGAACAGGTCTTCCTTGGTGATAGGGGCGACCCTGGTTTTTAGACCTAGATCAGGCGCCAGCTCGAGCAGACTGGTTCTGGTAAAACCTTCCAGAATCGATTCGGAATTAGAATTAGCGTGGAGGACACCATCCTTTATGACACAGATATTTTCCCCGGGACCTTCAGCTATTCGGCCTTCCAGGTTGAGGAAAATAGCTTCATCATAGCCACGCTGTCTGGCTTCTATGCCGTTAATCGTTGATTGAACATAGACCCCGCCCAGCTTGGCCGAGAGGTCAAGTTGAGAGTTATGAATCCGGCGCTTGGGAACGATGCAGCCGTAAACGCCTCTATCACCGGTTTCTCCCAGATAGGCACCCCAATCCCAGGCCCCGATGACCAGCTCAATCGGGCAGTGAATTGGTACCAGTCCGAGATTGCCATAGGAATAAAACATCAGCGGCCTAATATAGGCTTGATCAAAGCCGTTTTCCTTAATGACATCTTTGCAGGCCTGCATCACTTCCTCTTTGGTGAAAGGCACCTTCATTTTAACCACCGAGGCTGAATGGAAGAAGCGATCAATGTGGTCCTTGAGGCGAAAAATGGCTGGACCCCGGTCAGTGAGATAAGCTCTGATCCCCTCAAAAGTACTGGTCCCATAGTGAAGAGCATGCATCATCGGGTGGAAGATTGGCTCGGACCAGTCATAAAACTTCCCCATGTACCAGTATTTTTTGGCCTTTGAAAAATGGGCGTTGGAAAACATAAAATACTCCTTTGGTGTAATTTGTTTTTATATAAATCCCCCTGACAGGCAACTAAAAAATGGTTCGACCTTCGATTCGCTTTTTTCTTTAATCAATGGTCTGACCCTGAAGGCTAAGAATACTTAATAACACAAAAACAGAAGAAAGAAAAGCAAAATTTATTGGAGAAAAAGTTACTCAGCTATCAATTTCCCTGGCTGTCCCGGGCCGGCGTCTGGCTTCCCAGTTTTCTTTTGAATTCTTTTGCCCGGAGACAACCTGAATCTCGCCCTTGATTATGTCCTTGATGGCCTGGCCGGTGAAGTGCAGGGTAGTTGCCCTGAGACTGGCAGGATTGACCACGAGGTCAATCAAATTGCCGTTAATTTTATTCTCAGGAATCGTAATTTTTTCCTCGCCTAAAGTCAGCTGTCCGGAGTACTTCTGGAAATGCTGTTCGATTTCCAGGCGGCAATCTATTTTCTTCTGATTGAGATTCATTTTCCATTCCCAGACACCGGAGATATTGGCCGGCACAATCCAGAGATAGACCGAGTGTGGATAAAGGCCAGCCGCCACATAAGTATGTTTTTCGGGTTCCCACTCATCCATGTCAAAGGAATGGGACACAACCCTTGTCCCCGGCCGGAGCTCCCTGAGGATGGTCGGGCGCAGGCGAATATTAACATCGGGCAGAAGGTACATGGTGACCACGGTGGCCTCTTTAAAATCAGCTTCGAAAATGTTCTGGCATCTGAATTCGACCAGTTTCTCAACCCCGGCTTTCCTGGCATTGGCCTCGCTTTCCTCAATTCTCTCCGGGTCAATATCTATTCCCACCGCTCTGATGCCAGCCCTTTTAGCCGCTTCAATAACGATTCTCCCATCGCCGCAGCCCAGATCGTAAAGGATATCTCCCTTTTTGAGTTCAGCCAACCGCAGCATCTCATCCACTACCTCATAAGGAGTGGGGACAAAAGGGACATCAAGCCTGACTTCCTGGGCCTGAACGGAAACTGGCCAAAACCAGCTTAAAAGGACAATCAAAAAGAAGATAAGCAGCCACGAAATATGAGATTTTCTGTCCATAGTCCCTCCTTTCCCTGCATACCTCTCGCTATTTAGTAGCATAAAAGCTGGTCACCTGTCAAAGCAATACTAAGCAATACTGGTCAGGGGACGTGATACTCTGTCCCCGGGACAGTTCCTGGAGCTTGAACAGACTGCTCTTTATAAATTAGAGCTTAAGCTCAAAGCATCGGCGAGGGCTGCCGCCGTATCACGCGGAGCAGCTGCATCACCAATAAGGTGGAGGTTTTTGACTTTGCCTTTAAGCGCGGCATAGAGAGCATTATCAGCCGCTCTTAAGCCCGTAACAATCACCGCCTCTATCCCGCTGAGGATTTCTGTCCGGTTAAAATAAGGATTTAAGAGCGTTGCCTGACCGTTATCAAACTTAACCATGACTGACATGGGGTGAGCGATAACTTTCTTTGTTCCCAACCGTCCATAAATGGGTAGAAGAACGGTCGCAACCTCATTATCCTGACCGTTAAAAAAGACAGGTGTCGCCCAGTGAACAGTTTTCCCCTGGTTAGCCAGATACTCGACTGCACCGGTGCCTTCCAGGCCAGCATCATAATCCATCACCAGGACATTTTCGCCACTGACCTTATTATTTAAGACATCTTCAATGGAGTAAGTTCCCGGATTGTTCAGGCGGCTGGCGCCCGTAGCAATCACAACCAGATCTGGTTTTTCAGCCAGGACCTCACGTTCAGTTGCCTCGGTGTTAAGTCTAATATCAACATTTAGTCTGTTAAGCACATAGGTTAGATAGCGGATCACCCCGCCCAGTTCCTTTTTCCCGGGCAAGCTGCTCTCGAGTTTGACTCTTCCGCCCAGGCTGTCGCTCTTTTCAAACAGCACAACTTGATGACCTTTTCTGGCGGCGAGCTCAGCTGCTTTCAGGCCGGCGGGGCCACCGCCGACGATGACGACTTTCTGAGGATTAGGTGAACGGCTGGAAAGAACCTGACGTGAATAATTTTCCTCAAAACCTGAAGCCGGATTGACCACACAGCTAATCGCCCGGTTCTGCAGGAGTCGCCCAATACATTTCTGATTACAGCCAGTGCACTCGGAGATTTCTTCAATCTCGCCGGCCTCGACTTTTTTTACCCAGTAAGGCTCAGCGATTAAGCCCCTGGCCAGACCGATTAAATCCGCTGTCCCGGACTCGAGAACCTGCTCGGCCATGGCCGGCTGAATGATTCGGCCGGAGGCGATAACTGGAACAGTGACTGCCTTTTTGACCCGGGCGATGGCTTTAAGGTGAAAGCCCTGCTCAAAATTAAGAGAAGGCAAACTATAAGCCATACTTTCCCACGTGCCGAAATCAGAATTGATATAGTCTACAAAGGGATTAAATAGCTTAGCATACTCAATGGCGTCATCAATCGAGTAGCCATTGGGAATGAATTCATCCAGGCAGAGTCTAATGCCCAAGGGTTTATCGCCGATGTATGGTCTTATTTCCTTGAGAACCTCGATGACGATTCTGGCTCTGTTCTGGAGACTTCCGCCGTATTCATCTTTTCTGGCATTTTTAGCCGGCGATAAAAACTGCCTTAAAATTCCATCATGAGCCACTTTAATCTCAAAGCCATCAAAATTGGCTTGCATTAGAAGTTGGGCGGCCTGACCGAAGGCTTTGACCAGGGTGGCGATTTCTTCCCCGGTCATTTCTTTAGGGATTTCTCTGACGGTCATATCGGGAATAGCAGATGGAGCCCAGGTTGGCTGAAGAGTTTCGACGCTTTTGGTTTGATTCCCATAGTGTGTTAGCTGGGCAAAAATTTTGGTTCCGTAGGCTTGGACGGTAGCGGTGATTTCTTTGAGCCTGGGCAGGCTTTCCTTTCTGGCTGCCACCTGGCAGGCATAATAACCACTGGGATGAACGCCGAGGCTGGGCATGACGATGAGTCCTACTCCGCCCCGGGCCCGCTCTTCATAGTAAAACTGATGTTTTTCAGTCGGCAGATGATCTTCACTCCCATAATAGGGTTCATGGGGGAGAAAGACCACCCGGTTTTTTAGCTCGACTCCTTTAATAGAAAAAGGAGATAGAAGCTGGCTGAAATTGGTTTTATTTTCCATGCTAATCCCTCCTGCCAGCCATTATACCCTCGGCCCGACAAAATCCGAAATCAGCCGACCGGGTTAAAGACAGCTGGCCAGGTCGAACTTCCTGGACATGGGCAAACACAAAACCCCCGCCAATTGATAAAAGTCTGGATCCCAGCACTTTTCACTTGACAGCTTCTGTCCGGATTGATATATTGTAAACCGATATCGGAGGACAATATAAGGGATGAAAAACGATTTAACGCATGAGTTTTTTCTGGGGTTCATCAAGATTCATATTCTTCATCATGCAGCTGAGCAGCCAGTCTATGGCCTGTGGTTGATCGAAGAGTTAAACCGCCACGGCTACCGGTTGAGTCCGGGAACACTTTATCCCTTACTTCATTCTTTAGAAAAAGAGAAGTATTTAGAGTGCCAGGAAAAGGTCATCGAGGGTAAAATCCGGAAATATTACCGAACAACAGCTAAAGGTCGGAAAGCTTTAAGTCAGGCCAAAGACAGGATCAAAGAATTAATTGCCGAGGTCATGTCATGATTGCCAGAGAGGCGTTGCAGAAAAAATTCAAGGTTTTTATTCTTCTCTCATCTTTTGTTCTATTAATTGAAGTCGCCGGGTCCATTTTTACTAAAAGCCTGGCCCTGTTGAGCGATGCCGGTCATGTCCTGGTTGATCTGCTGGCCATGCTCCTGACCTATTTTTCAGTCCGTCTTTCGCAGAAAAAAGCCACCAGTAAATTCACCTATGGCTATTATCGTGGAGAAATTATCTCCGCCATTATTAACGGCGTGGCTCTGGTCTTGATTACTCTTTATATTTTTTATGAATCCTATCAGCGGTTTCTCTCGCCCCGGGCGGTAAAAGGTCCGGAAATGCTCGCCATCGCCGTTATCGGGCTGCTGGCCAATTTGTATGTGGTCCTAAAAATGCATGGCTATGAGCGAGAGAATCTCAATGTCAGGGGAGCCTACCTTCATGTCCTGGGTGATACCCTGACCTCGATCGGTGTTATCCTGGCCGCCATCTTGATTATTATTACAGGCAATAATATTTTTGACCCGCTGATCAGCGCTTTGATCGGAGCCTTCATCCTGGTCAGTTCTGTCCGACTCATCAAAGAATCAATTGATATCTTCATGGAAGCTACCCCCAAAAACATTGATCTGGAAAATCTGGCCAGGGATATTCAATCTGTTAAAGGTGTCAGAGGAATTCATGACCTCCATGTCTGGAGCCTGTCCTCTGACCTTTATGCCCTTAGTGCCCACGTCCTGGTGGATAAAGATGATATTGACTCGATAAACCGGATAGTTTCCGAGATAAATGATCTGGTGAAATCTAAATACAATATAAGTCACAGCGTCATTCAATCCGAATGTGAAATTTGTGCCGATAATGACTATGAGCGCCTGCATTAAGCCGGTGATGGAGGTTTGACATGAATCAAAAAGAAAAAAAAGGGCTAACCGCTGAAGAGGCCAGAAAGCGGCTGGAGGAATTTGGTCCAAACCAGATTTTTCAGCCGTCAAGAATCAGCTTTTTTGGCATAGCCAGGCACGAAGTAACCGAACCGATGATTCTTCTCTTGCTGGTAGTCGGTATTGTCTATAGCTTGTGGGGCAAACTGGCTGATGCCATTACCATCTTTGCCGTCATTTTCTTACTGGTCCTGGCTGAAGTTTACAACGAGTACCGGGCCAAAAAAGCCATTTCCTCTCTGGAAAAGATTGCTGCCCCTAAAACCAGAGTTCTCAGGGACGGAGTGATAACAGAAATCGAGTCGGAGGCGGTAGTTCCTGGTGACATTCTGATTTTAACTCCAGGCACCAGGATAGCGGCTGACGGCCGGGTTGAGCAGAGCATCAGTTTGCAGGTTGATGAATCGGCTCTGACCGGCGAATCTTTCCCTCAAGACAAAAATAATAATGATGAGATTTATGCCGGAACGGTGGTTGTTTCCGGTGAAGGGCAGGCCGAGGTCACAGCTACCGGCCGCCGGACTAAACTGGGCGAAATAGCGGCCAGTCTGAAAGAAGTCAAGCCGCCCAAGACGGCTTTGCAACTGGCCATGAAATCTTTAGCCGGCAAACTGGTTTATTTAGCTGTTTTCTTTTCCATTCTAATTCCGGTGGTGGGCATCATCCGCGGCCAGGATTTCAGAACGATGGTTTTAACCGGACTTTCTTTAGCTTTTGCCACCATTCCGGAAGAATTGCCGATCGTTATCACCATGGTCTTAGGGCTGGGGGCTTATACCCTGTCCAAGAATAATTTTCTGGTAAAAAGAATTAAGGCAGCCGAAATCCTGGGTAATGCCACGGTCATTGTGACCGATAAGACCGGCACCATTACTGAGAACAAGATGCGCATTGTTTCGCTTTATCCTGGCAGTCAGGAAGAAATCATAAAGAAAGCACTGGGAGCGATTTCCCCTTATTCTCTATCGCCTATGGAGCAGGAAATTAAAAATAAGGCAGCCGAGTTGAAGATAGTTGAGGCGGCCTCCGAGATTATACGCCAGCGGAACCTGGGCAATGGCCGCAAAACCAAATCAATAATCAGAAAAAGTGGCAATGACTATGAATTGTTCGCCAGCGGTGCCCCGGAAGAAATACTGACTATGTGCCAGAACATCGGCGACGAGATTAAAAACAAACTGGCCGAAGAAACGGCCAGGGGCCGGAGGGTAATTGCCGTTGCCTTTAAAAAGTTAAGCCCCGGCGAAGAGCAGCTTGATTTTAGCCAGCTTGAAAAAAACTTAAACTTTGCCGGCCTGATTAGCTTTGAAGATCCGCCGAGAAGTGGAGTTAAGGAAACTATTGCTCGGGCGGCCAAGGCCGGTGTGCGGACCATCATGGTCACCGGTGATCATCCTTTAACTGCTCGTTATATCGCTAAGGAAGTTGGCATTATCAGAGAAGACGAGCGGGTTTTAACCGGCGAAGAGCTGGATAAGCTGAGTGATGAAGACTTGCAGCAAATAGTTAAAACAGTTTCGGTTTTCGCTCGAACCACTCCCCAGCACAAATACCGGATTGTTCAGGCTCTCCAGAAAAATGGAGAAGTGGTGGCGGTCACCGGCGACGGTCTGAACGATGCTTTAGCTCTCAAAGGGGCAGATATTGGCATCGCCATGGGCATCCGGGGAACGGATGTAGCTAAAGAGGCAGCTGAAGTGGTGCTGGCTGATGATAATTACATCACCATTACTCAGGGAATTTTTGAAGGTCGAAAGTTTTTTGACAATCTCCAGAAGGGAATTAAATATTACCTTTCGGTCAAAGTTGCGCTGATTTTAATCTTTTTGTTGCCGGCCCTGGCTGGTATTCCGATGCCTTTAGCTCCGATTCAGATTATTGTCCTGGAGCTGTTTATGGATCTGGCTGCCTCGGCTGGTTTTGTGGCAGAACCTAAGGAAAAGGATATCTATACCAGGCCACCTCGAAATCCCCGGGAGAATATCATCAACCGCCGGGTGGTCAGAGACATATTAATCAAAGGAGCTGTCCTGTTTGCCGGGGTAACGGCGGTTTATTTTTATGCGAGGGGCAGGAACCTGAGCGTGACTGAGTCTCAGACATTTGCTTTTGCCGCCTGGATTTTTGGCCATATTATTCTGGCTTTTATCTCCCGCTCCGACAAGGAATCCGTCCTGGCCCAGGGTCCCTTTACCAATAAGGTCATGAACATCTGGGCAGCGGGGGCGATCGGTTTTCTGCTGGCGGCTATTTATATCCCTGGTTTACATGAGCGATTTAACCTGGCTTACATCGCCCCGGCTCAACTGGTCTCAATTGCTGTGGCGATGATGATTATTGTTGGGCTACTGGAGTTAAGGAAAATAGCCGGTTCAGGGAAGAATAAAAAATTAGCAACGGAAATAGCCGGACGCAGTTAGATTGTAGCCAGTCTGGCGGGGCTTATTATTTGCCGGTCTGGCGCTCGAGCCTGAATTCCCATTGATAAATCAGGTCTTTGGCCTCACGGGCTTTTTGATCCTCTGGAGCCAGGGTGAGAAAAGTTTTCATCTGTTCAACTGCCTGGTTATATTGTTTGAGATGGGCTAAGAGCACGGCCTGATTATAATAGAGAACAGGACAAAACGGAGCCAACGCCAGCGCCTGATTAAATTCCTCAACTGCTCCCGACAGGTCTTGTTCTTTGATTAGAACCTCAGCCCGGAGAGAATACTTGCGGGCTTCTTCGGGAAGTTCAGCTAGTTCCGGGTGACTTTTGAAGAGAGTACTAACCGTGGAGAGAAGTTCCTGCCTTCCCGCCTGGTTACTAATTCTAAAGGCGGCAGCATATTCATTCAGGGCTTCTGTCCAGTTTGACCCTGTAACTAAGGAAGCTGCTTTATCAAGATGAGCCTGGCGGACAGGTTTAAGCAGGTCAAGCGCCAGGCTGGCGTTCCGGATGACAAGAGCATTAGTTGAGGAGGCCACGTTTCTGCTGATCGAGCTAAAAGCTGATTCAGCCCCGGCCAGGTCGCCTTTTCTGGCTACAGCTACAACCTTAAGTACGGCCGCCACCATATTCCCCGGGTCTTTAACGGCTGACAGCTCGTTCAGAGCCAGGTCATTATCTCCGCCATCTAAAGCGACAGCCGCGCGGGCGACGTGTGCCCAATCCTGAGCCGGATCGATGGCAACTGCTTTATCAGCATCGGCGGCGGCTTCAGTCAGAAGACCTTTTTCGCGGTAAAGAAAACTTCTGAGTCCGAGCACTTCTGCGCTGTCTTTTGGCTGAAGCTTGGCGAGCAGGGTGCTGGCCGCGGAGATAGCCTCGTCGTATTTTCCGGCTCGAGCAGCGACGTTCATCACACTTCTTAGAGGCGAAAGCTCGTCCGGGGCTAACTCTGAAGCAGTGCGAAAATGGCTGATGGCTTCGTCATAGTTCCCTAAGTTGAAATAAATATTTCCCAGCCGCATCTCGACCCAGGGATTTTTAGGATTGAGAGAAACAGCTTTGTTAAGGGAATTAATCGCTCCGGGGTAATCTCCGGTGGCAGCTAAGGTATCGGCCAAAGCCTGAAAAGCCTCAACATTGTCAGGAGCCAGCTTAAGAGCTGCTTCGGCTGCGGCCCGGGCCTCGTCATATTTTTTTATGGCCAGATCAGAAAAGGCCAGCCAGACATAGTTCTGGGGTTCCTGAGGCTCGGACTGAATCTGGGCTCTGAAAGCCGCGGCTGCCTTCTCGTACTGACCGGAGGAGTAATAGGCCTGCCCTGCACGTTTCCGGATTAGCATTACTCCCTGACTTAATTTCTGATCAAGGTTAGTTCCAAGACTGCGTGACCATTCGGCCCAGGTCTTCATCCCCTGGATGGCCTGATCGACGTCCGCTCCCTTGCTGATTAAAAGGTCAACTATATCGCTGTGGCCTTCGGCGGCTGCACAGCCGAGAGCTGTCCAGCCGTTCTGCCCGATCATATTAAGATCAGCCCCGCGCTCGATAAGAAGCTTAGCTATCTGCAGCTGGCCGGAGGAGGCAGCCATGATTAAAGGCGTGCCAAAATTCCATTCATTAATTTTAGCCCCTTTATCTAAAAGCTCAGTAACTTTCTTGATATCGCCCTTCTGAATGGCTTTCTGAAGGGGTGTCAGCCCGGCGGCCAGAGCTGATATAGCCAAAAGGGTGAACAGAGCGACAAAAATACTTACCGGCCTTGACCATTTCATCCGATCCTCCTTGAAGGACAAATAGCTTTAGAGCTTAGCTGGCTGAATTTTAAATCTCGGCCTCAGCTCTGTCAAATTCACGTCTGCCGGCCAAGCTCCACCTAAATGACCTTTATTCTGGAAGCAATGTCGAGAAAAAAGTTCTTTGACCAGACGGCTAAGGAAGCTGGATCTTTGACGAATGGTTCCACTTCCTGCTTGATTTGCTCGATATTTACCTTCTCGATTCGTTGCACCAGCAGGTGGTGTAAATCATCTTCTGTTAAAGCTGCCGGTCCTGTCCAGTGACCTGTCTGGCGCATTCTCTGCTCGAGATGAGCTAACCTCAACTCAGGGTGGTAAGCCGCAAACCAGACCAGATCATACCAGTCTCTTCCTTTCATTCGACTTTTCCAGCCCCGAGCTAAGACAGCGTGCATTTTCCCGGCAAACATATCGGGCAGGGTGAAGGCCCGGACAGCAAACGGAATTGGCCGCAACAAGTACCGCATCTCGGTCAAAAAGCCAGGCGGTGGATTTATGTCCACTTCCAGCTTTATTTTCAATACCTGATTACGGGGAACCTGCCTGATAAGGCTCTGGTCAAACTCGACGGTTATCATCTGGGCCCGGGTGTCAGCTTTGATAAAAGCAGATTGAACAGCTGCTTCTGGCGTCCTGACTTTGGGCTCAACTCTGACTTTAAATCCGAAGGACTCCAGCTCTTTCCTTAAAGCCCGGCTGTAGTCAGACAAATTGAATTCCTGCTGCGCAGCCAGGAGGGAAAAATCCAGATCTTCTGAGAACCGGTCCAGCCCGTAAAGTACCCGGAGGGCTGTCCCCCCATAAAAGGCTGCCTTCTCAAAGAATTTTCCCCGCCACAGGCCGAGCAGAGCAATTTCCTGCATTATTTCCCGGAGAGCGCGCAGGGAGTCCTCCAATGACTTAACTTCGTAGGCGGAAAGCATCTGACGAATAGCTTCATTCATGGTTTATCTCCCTTGCTTTCTGTAATTGCCTGACGAGTTGACTCAGATATCTTAACTTTCGGGAATGATAACGCCGGGCAAAGTCGTCTATTCTTGCTGCGGGCAAGGTCTTTAGAAAATCAAGCTCAATTCTCAGGTCTTCCTCAAGGAAGCGCTGCATTTCCGCCGCAGAAGTGATGGCCAAACCTCTTAGTGAAACAATTTTGTCAGCCAGAGCCTTTTCGGGTGTGGCTATCAGAAAGGCTTGCTCATGGTCTGCCTCAATCCTGACCTGGCCAGTTTCATAGGCTGCGGGTGGAATTTGCCGGTAAATAAAAAGTCCGACCGGGGTGTTAAACCGGCGAGAGCGATTGGGAGTAACCGAGGTCACGGCCTTGACTCTCTCGGGGATGACCCCGTAGTAAGCCAGAGCGTAATCTAAGGATAGGTAGGAAGGCCCGTGGATGAGGTTAGCCAGAAGCTCTTTTGAATATGGATGCGTCCTGTACTTCGGAGCGAATACATACAATCCTTTTTTGACCCTGATGATGATTTCCTGCCGGAGAAGATCGGTAATCTTATCTCGTGGCGAAGACAGATCCTTCAGGGTATCGATCAGGGTTTGATAATCAAAAATCTCGGTCTTGATTTGAGCCCGAATGTCTATGGCTTCCATATTTTAACCTGGTATGTCGACTTTTTATCGACATACTATGCTTAAATATTAGCTTTGTCAAGTCTCTGAATTGCCTGCTCTAAATTCCGAACCAATCAAAATTAAGTTGATTCGTTGCTTCACAAGAGAATCTACATGAAATTAATCTGTCTTCGGGCTGACATTGTGCGGCTAAATTAGAAGGTGAGATTACTACACAAAATTATAATACTTCTTGACCTTTTAACTTGAGCGAAAAAAACTTGACAGAACATTATTTTAAAAATAGAGGATTAGGGCCTGGGAAATAAAACATTCCTGAGCCTTGCCAGGTTGGCCTGCAGGCCGTCCTGGCTTCAGACGGGCTCAAAGTAATCGCGATCAAGATGCCTGACCTGCCTGATTTTTTTCTGCTGCAGAAGTTTTTGGATTTCCAGGCTTAATTCTTCTCTGGTCTGGCCGAGTGAGTTTTCCAGATCTTCGAGACTGACCGGCCGCCGACGCACCATAGCCAGAATAGCTTCGGCGATATCGACTGGTGCTTTTTCCTGCTCTTTCTTTCTGAAGCTGGCCACGACCTCGGCTTTGTCTCCAAAAAATTCTTTTATTTTATTCATTTCCTCAGGTGTCAGAGGCCTGGCCGTCTTTTCGGCGGGAGGCCTCACCACTGTATTGAGCTGGATTTTATCCGGATTGATTCTGTCGGCAGCTTCCTTTAATTTTTTAATCTCAGCTGGCGAATCATTTACTCCCTTGACCAGCATAATCTCCAGCCAGATCTGGCCCTTAAATTCTTTTCTGAATTTGGTTAGCCCATCTATTATCTTTTCGATCCGGAGGGAAGGGTGGGGGCGGTTAATTTTTTCGAAAACCCGTTGGGTGGCGGCATCAAGGGAAGGAACGACCACATCGGCCGCAGCCAGCTCTTTTCTGACCCCGGCTCGAGACAGCAGGGTGCTGTTGGTCAGGACGGCCACGGGAATTTTAGTGAACTTTTTTATTTCTCTTATCAGCCAGCCGATAGATTTATTAAGAGTTGGCTCTCCAGAGCCGGAGAAGGTGATGAAGTCCACCCTGGCTCCGGTTTTAAGGAATTCTTTTATCTCTTCCAGTATCTTTTTTTCAGAATAAGGATTTATCCTTCTGATGGTTTTTTTCGGGCTGTTACCCAGCTGACAGTAAATACAGCTCAGGCTGCAGGTCTTAAAAGGGAGAAGGTCAACACCAAGAGAATAACCAAGACGTCTGGAAGGCACCGGGCCGTAGAGATGCGGGAAGTTTCTCTTTTTTCTCATCTGAATTCCTTTTTACTATATTACCATTATCGCCTTTTACCTTACCGTTTAACTGCCTGAAAAATCAAGCCCGCCAGTTACCTCATTGGCAATAGACATGAAATTCAGCCTGAAGTCCAAGCAAACCCGATTCGTTGCCTCATGAGAAAATCTATACGAAAATGTTATGTGTTCTGGCTTCTGTGCGAATTCTATTGCCCTCGTCAACAACATTAAACATAAGATCAGTCAGGTCTCCGAGTACGCTTGTCTAAACCTGTAGACTTAAAAATTACGCCATCTTTTGATAGGAGGATTAAAGATATTGATAACGCTTATATAGATTTGACTTTCCGCCAGATAATATTTTTCGTTGCATTTTAGTGTCCTAAGAGAAAGTGCTTATTTTTAGCATAGGAGGTTATAAATAAGAGCGATAAGGCAGCGCCTTCTGCGCAATTTTTTTAGCTCAGATCAAGAAGTTTAGGCGTCGCCTTATCATCCATATATTCTTTTATTCGTCTTTCGGCTAAGCGAATATAGTCTTTGTTGATTTCATAACCGACAAAATGGCGATCTGATTTCAGAGCGGCAATGGCCGTCTGTCCACTACCTATAAATGGGTCTAGAACTATTTCGTCTTCAAAAGTATATAACTGGATTAACCTGTAGGGCAATTCGATCGGAAATGGTGCTGGATGGCCAACTTTGGTAGCCGATTCCGCCGGAAACGTCCAGATACTTTTGGTAAATTCTAAAAACTCCTCTTTAGAGATGGTGTTTTCTCGGTTCTTCTGGGCTTTTCTGGTAAAAGTTTTTTTTGAAAAGACCAAAATATACTCATGAATGTCTCTCAGGATGGGGTTTTTAGCCGACTGCCATGTTCCCCAGGCTGTCGAGGGGCTGACGCTTGAACCTTTGTTCCAGATGATTTCCCCTCTCATCAGAAAACCAAGATCTATCAGGTCCTTTATCAGGAAAATATGCAGCGGCAGGTATGGCTTCCTTCCCAGGTTAGCAATATTTATACAGGCTCTGCCTCCAGGAACCAGGACTCTATAGACCTCTTGCCAGACTCGCTTCAAGAATTCCCGGTATTCGGTAAGCGTTAGATCCTGATCATATTCTTTTCCCACATTATAAGGAGGAGAAGTAACCATCAGGTGGATGCTGTTTTCAGGCAACTCTTCCATTTTTTCGCTTGACCGGCAAAAGATTCTGTCGAGACGTTCATTGCTGACAGGGTTTTCTATATATTCCACCTGCTCTTCCCTCGGCAAGTCTTCATATAAGCGGCTCCCGTAGAATTTGCTTGAGTCGTGATTAATCCGCCCCGGAGAACCAAAAGCACTGGTAGCGGTTCCCGCTGATTTCCGTTTGGCTGTTGAGAATTTCAATCTTCTTTCCATAAGTCGACCCACCTTTTATATGGACTCATATCTATCTGTGTTTTTTCCCATTGGATAGGAATAGCACGTGAGTGCTCAGAATTTATGAGAGTTATCAAAGCCTCTTTAGTTATTTCAACTCCTCTTGGATTTGTCCCGGGTTTGGGCAGTTTTATATACCGCTCTTTCCCAAGTTGATCAAATATGATTTGCTGATTCCTTAAAGGAATATAAAACAAGCCGCCCTGCCTTTCCCAGTTAATCTGAACCAGTAACAGATCGCAGCTGGGCTTATAATTAGCCTGAAATGCGGCCGCTTTTTGTGGATCAACTGTCCAGATTAATTTTATTCCTGAGAAGCTAGTACCCGTTACTGTCTTAATGGAAATTGGCTGGTTGAAAAGTTTCACATCGGCTTCCGGATTGGTTATCGGTAGATTGGTGTCTATGTTTTCGTCGCCGAACTTATAGATAAGGAGGGCTATAATGACCTTTTCACGGACCGAGCCTGCTTCCATGCCGATCTTCCCGGCTCGTGAACTTTCCATATCGGCTAGCTGGAAAAGATAAGGAAGACGCCGTTTAATTTTTTCTACCAGATTAAGATCGTTAAATAATTCGTCTAAGTGGTTATTCACCTGAGACTCCAATAATTATAATGACGTTTAAATCCCACCGTTAATCTCACCGGGTTTCTTTATTATCATAGCTATGATTAAATATATTTTAAAGGGTAAAGTTTCTATCCAGCAGATTTAAATGATTTGTTTTGATGAAAAACCAAATGATTATTTAATCGACCTGCTGGCGGCGGGCCCACTTGTTGAACTGAATCAACCGCCGGTATAGATATTTGCTATTCCTGTTTGACTGGTAATTAATTTCAGCTTCGATTTCTTCATCGAGCTTGGCCGGCGGAGTCTGGTTGATGATGTCGAGCAGGTTTTTGATAGAAAGGCTGGCGTAGGACCTTTCTATTTTTCTCCAGGTCTCAAGGGCCTTTTCCTTCTCTCCTTTTTCCCAGAGGGCAAGCCCGATAGCGTATAAAGCCCTGGCCCTCGTCTGCCCGCCCCGGCCGGCTAAATCCTCATAGATTTTGAGCTCGCCTTCTTCATATTTCTCCAGTGCTTCATCCAGTGAGGAAAAACCTTTCCGGCTGAGGCTTTCCTTGAGGTCCTCATAAACCTGCTTCAAAACAAAAGCTTTAGGCAGCGAGTTAAAAACATAATCGAGTGAGGCCTTCTTGAGATAAATGTCCTTGGCTTGAGGATAGGCTCGGGCCAGGTTTTTGATGACTCTTCTTTCCATATCTAAGGAAGAGGCCAGGCAGAAGAGGAGCTCATCTCTAACCGGTGAGGTCGGGTGAGTCTCAATCAGAACGGCTATTCTTTCGAAAATTGGTTTCTTATAAAAAAGTTCTTCCAGAGCATCGAAGGCGGCGGTAAATTCATCTTCAATAAAGATGACGCCATTCAGGTTAGAATTAATAAAATTTCTGGTAAAAGCGGCCAGGTCGGGATTGTCCCAATCGTATTTGTTAAGATAATCCTTTTCAAAAACAGAAAACTGCACTTCCTCCAGATAGGCCATCAGGCCATCCAGAATTTCAGACCACTTATGTGCGGCCAGATCAAAATGGACTGGCTCCCTTTTCTTCTGAGCCGTTTCCTCTTCTTTTTGCTCCTGAAATTCTGCTTCTCCGTAATAGAAGACGCGGAAGGGTCCCTGCGGGAAAAGTTGCTCGGCCTGGCCAGAAGCTTGTTCCAGTGTTTCCTTGGCCTGCTCATCTTCAGCCGGTGGGAAGATAAAGGTCGGGAAGCCCTTAATAATAGAAAAGTTCAAGGCCCCTTTAGCCAGAATCTGCTCATAAGGACAGGAGCGAAAATAATACTGGGCTGGCACCTCCATCATTCGATCTCCAATCTTGAGATCAATGATGCGTCCGACTCCATAACCGGGCGGATTTTTTAAGGCTCCAGCCTTTTCCAGCCTCTCCAGTTCTATTATCTCTTCCTGGCCGAGTATATAGAGTTCAGATTTTCCGCCGCCTGAAGGTGAAGGACTTAAGAAAACTCTCTCGCCCGAGTGGATTTTGAAACTTTCTTCTTTGCTTCCTGGCTGCCTTTCTTTTTGCCCGGCTTTTTCTGCGACTGAAACTCCTCCGCCCTGCTTGATAAAGTTTTGGAGAAGGTTCTTATAGACTTCAACTTTTTCCTTCTCCGTCATCCGGTCATCCATAATCAAAATGTTTTGAGCCACTGCCGGCAGTTTCTTTTCTTCAAGCTCTTCCATCAATCTGGCCAGCTGCTCGTCGAGCCCTATTTCTTTGTTGAGCTCCTCAACGGCGCGGGCCAGGAGTTTAAAATCGCTGTCGACTGCAGGCTGGCTGCTTGAAGACCCCTGGTATGAATAATAAGAAACCGCGGTGACCGACAGGACAAGACCAATAATCATGTGTAGAACGCCAGAGAGAAAAAGTGCGCCGCTAAAACCACCGCCGACCTGCTTTAGAGCCAGCCAGGCCTTCATCATTTCTGGCTTGAGGTTAAATGATTTCTTCTTCTCCGGCTCTTCTTCCGGAAAAAGAGTTATCTGACGCATAACCTGCTGCTTTGACCCCTTATGTTTTGTGGAACGCTATGATTATAAATTTAGATCAGCTTCTTTTCAAATTAATGTTAGCTGGCAAATTTTAACTTTACTTTGAATATTTCTGAGCTCTGCCGTGGGCAAGACAAAAGGATAAAGAAAAATAGCGGGTAGCTCTTGCCTGTCTATATCATCTCTGTTAGCATAAAAAGGATAAGAATGGATAAGGTTAAAATGGAAAAGAAAACCGCGGTCAGAATTGTTCTTACTGCCATGACCTTCGAGGCCTGGAGAAACGTGATGATAATGCGTCCTTACGCCCCGAGAGGTTGGCCAGCGGTGTGAAGTCTACCCTGGAAACAGCGAAGGGCGTTCTCAGTTGAGAACGCCCTTTTTTTATATAGGGAAAAATCCAGAGCAAGACCCGCCAGCCAATCAAGGTCTGAAGTTCGGGGCAAAAATTATGATCTAAAGATTCGCCAGGAGCTGGCCATGACCATTTCCGGTCGGATGGCTCCAGGGTTAAGTGGAGATCAGATTAATCAGAAAAAGGACAATCAAAATAGAATGAAAAAAATAATCGTTGTTAAATTTGGCGGCTCGAGCCTCAAGAATAAGGATGATCTGTCAAAAATTTTGAGTGTGGTCAAAATGTACGACCAGCCTCTGGTCGTCGTCGTCTCGGCTGTTTCGGGCGTGACCGATAGATTGATGGTGGCTCTGGATGATATCAGAAATCTCGATGTTAATGGCTTTCTGGCGAGCCTTAACTCCATTTACCAGGGCTTTCTCGAGGCCAGAAATCCAGAGCTAAAGGCCCGCGTCTTTGAGATAAAAGATTTATTGCAGGGGACCAGACTCATCGGTCAGGTCCCGGATTTTGTCTATGATCGGGTGCTAAGCCACGGGGAAAGATGTTCCTCTTTGCTTTTAACCCGGTATTTTAACCAGCATGGCTTTGACTGTGAGGAAGCTCTACCCGAGCAGTTTGGTTTGACCACTGATGGGCGATTTAAAGAGGCGACGGTTGATCTGGAAGTCTCGGCAGGGAATCTAAAAAAATTTTTTAAAGCCGATAAAAATTATGTGGTGCCGGGTTTTTATGGCCTTTCAGGCGGCGAGGTCAACCTTCTGGGCCGCGGCGGGAGTGACTATTCAGCCACTTCCATCGGCTCCTGCCTGGAGGCCGAAAGAGTTGATCTTTACAAGGATGTTTCCGGTTTTATGACCTGTGATCCGAAGCGGGTCAGAACTGTTAAGCCCGTTAAAAAGCTCAACTACGATGAGGCGGCTGAGTTATCTTACTTTGGAGCCAGAATCCTCCACCAGACGGCCGTTGATCCGGTACGCCAGAAAAATATTCCCCTTTATATCTTCAATCTGAATTCCTTTACCTCTATTGACCAACCCGATACGATTATTTCCTCTAACGGGGCGGTGGCAGAGACGGTGGTCAAGAGCCTGTCCTTTACTGATGACCTGGCTGTCATCCGCTTTAAGGGGTCGAATGTCGGCCGGGTGCCGGGGCTTCTCGGACAGATTGCCTCGACCTACGGCCGCGAGGGTATTAACATTAAATCCGTGGTGACCTCACAGACAAGCATCAATATTCTGATCTCGAGCCAGGATGTCAGACGCTGTCAGGAAATTACGCCGAAAATGAAAATTGCCGAAGTGGAAAATGTTTTTTACCGCACCGATATCTCGCTCATAGCGGCCGTCGGGGAAGGAGTTCTTCAGAAACCAGGGGTGGCCGCCCGGATCTTTTCTGCTGTTTCGAGGCATGGCATCAATGTGGAAATGATCTCAGCCGGCGCATCTCAGGTGACGATTTATTTTCTGGTGAGTTTAAAAGATAGAAACCGGGCCTTACAGGCCATTCATCGAGAATTTTTTGAAGGAGAAAAACATGAAAACGGTGGATGAAATCAATGAAAAAATCAAGCGCGGCGAAGCGGTAGTGCTCACGGCCGAGGAAGTGGTGAAGCTGGCCAGAGAGGCGAGCCCCGAAAAGATTGCCGAGCAGGTTGATGTCGTCACGACCGGCACCTTTGCTCCCATGTGTTCGAGCGGAGCAGTGATTAACTTCGGGCACACCACACCGCCCATGAGGATGGAAAAAATTGAGCTCGCCGGTGTCGAAGTCTATGGCGGGCTGGCCGCGGTTGATGGCTTTCTCGGTGCGACGGAAGAGTCCAGAGCTGATAAAAGTTTTGGTGGGGCACATATTATAGAGGCTTTGATCAAAGGCCACGATTTATATCTTAAAGCCAGCGCCAAAGGCACAGACTGTTATCCCCGGAAAGAATTTGAGGGCTATATAAATAAGGATATGATCAATGATTTTTTCCTTTTTAATCCAAGAAATGCCTATCAGAATTATGCGGCTGCCACCAACGGCTCTGATCGGACTGCATACACCTATATGGGGAAGCTACTACCTCATTTTGGCAACGTGACTTACTCCACTTCGGGCGAGCTTAGCCCTTTGCTCAAAGATCCGCAGATGATGACCATCGGACTGGGCACCAGAATTTTTCTGGGCGGTGGAACCGGCTATGTCGTCTGGCCCGGCACCCAGTTTCGAAACGACGTCAGGGTCAATCAAAACGGCTTGCCCGTTGGTCCAGCCAGAACTCTGGCTGTCATTGGTGATGCCCGCCGTATGAACTCCCGCTATTTGCGCGCAGCCTACTTTAAAAACTACGGGGTGACGCTTTTTGTTGGCATCGGCGTTCCTATCCCTGTTTTAAATGAGGAAGTGGCTTATTTTGTTTCCAGAAGTAATGAAGAAATCGAGACGATTATTGAAGATTACGGCCGGCCGGAAAGACCGATAATTGCTGCCACAAATTATGCCCGGCTGCGGGAGGGCTGGCTGGAACTTAACGGGAAAAAAGTTAAAACCTCGCCTCTTTCCAGTCTGCCCATGGCGCGGGAAATAAGCCAGTTACTCAAGGAAAGAATAATGGCGGGCAGCTTTCTTCTGACCTCACCGGTTGAGCTTTTCCAGGAAGAGAGGACATTAAAACAGCTCAAAAAAAGGACAAGCGGCAAAGAGTTGAAACTGCAGAAGCCAACCTGTGTTGATTGCGGGGCCTGTGTCAGTGTCTGTGCCTTCGATGCACTTAGCCTGGTTGACGGGAAATTCACTTATACGGCGGAAAGATGCACTGACTGCGGAGAATGCACTGATGCTTGCCCGCTGGGCGTGGAGCTTCCTCCCCATGAGTAACAGATTTTACCGGGACTGGTCTTCAGGCCGGCTGCAGAGTTTTACAGTCCGCTTCAGAGAGACGGATCTCTGGATTGGCGTTGATAGCTACAGGCCGGAGATGAAAGAAGCGGTTTATAAGGAAGTGATCTCGTGCCACACGGAGCTCAATAGATGTATCACGAAATATCCTGCTTTTCTGACTTCTCTGGAGCCGCTTGAGTTTCCCTGGCCGTCAGAGATTGAGATTGTTAAGCGAATGATGGAGGCAACCAGACTGGCGGGGGTTGGCCCGATGGCGGCGGTGGCTGGGGCTGTCGCTGATAGAGTTGGCCATTTGCTTCTGGAAAACTTCGGCTGCCGGGAGGTCGTGGTAGAAAACGGCGGGGATATTTTTATCAGGAATGACAGACCGCTGGTCGTTTCAGTTTATGCTGGAGCTTCGAAACTGTCGGGTCGGGTGGGTCTGGAAATGCCACCGGGTGAATGGGGGGTTTGCACCTCTTCGGGGACGGTCGGACCTTCTTTAAGTTTTGGCCAGGCCGACGCGGTAACAGTAGTTTCCGCGGATGCCACCTTAGCTGATGCCTTTGCCACGGCCTATGGCAATCTGGTGAAAGAGGCCGAAGACATCGAGAAGGTTCTAGCCCAGGCTTTAAACGAGAAGGTGGAAACACTTCTTATTATTGTCGGTGATCGGCTGGGCATCGTGGGCAGGCACAGCTTGAAATTTCTGGAGAGAGCCAGAGGTTATCAGCCTTTGGATTTAAAAACCTGATGAAACTAAGACAGGCTAGAATAAATTTTTATTTAAATAATTTGAATTTCAATTGAGTTAAAAGTTTTAAATGAGAATTGAAAGGGCGGAATTCGAAACAGTGGAAGACGGCAGAGTACCGTCCGTTTCCGCTGGCGAAGTGGTGAAGAAAGGAGAATTGAAGTGAAAAAGGTAGCTATTCTGGGAGCAACCGGGCTCGTCGGACAGAGGTTCGTTCAACTTCTTTCCAGCCATCCGTTTTTTGAAATTTCGGCTCTGGCTGCTTCCGATAATTCTTCCGGGAAAAAATACCGAGAAGCTGTCCACTGGCATCTCGAGACACCGCCACCCGATAAAATAAGCGAGATGGTGGTCAGAAATTGCCGGCCGGATTTTGAAGCAGACTATGTGCTTTCGGCTCTGCCCTCAGATGTGGCTGGGCCGATCGAGGCAGAACTGGCCGCGGCCGGTTATGTTGTCTTTTCCAATGCTTCCAGCCACCGTCTGGATCAGGACGTGCCAGTAGTTGTGCCCGAGGTGAATCTGGATCATCTGAATCTTATCCACAGTCAAAAAACCCCGGGGAAAATTGTAACCAATCCGAATTGCTCGACCACCGGGCTGGTCATGGCTCTCAAGCCAATTATGGCTGGATTTGGCTTGGAAGCGATCGAGGTGGTGACGATGCAGGCTATCTCCGGTGCAGGCTACCCCGGCGTTAGTTCGCTAGATATTATGGACAATATTATTCCATACATAAAAAACGAAGAGCAAAAAATTCAGCGCGAAGCAAAAAAAATTCTTGGCGAGCGAAAGCCGGACAGAATTGAACCGGCCAGCTTCAGCCTTGAAGCCCAGTGTAATCGGGTGCCGGTGGTGGACGGACACCTGCTCTCGGTTTTCGTCAGGACAGAGGAAAAAGTCACTGTCAAAGAAGTGATTAAAGCCTTTGAAGATTTTGCTCCACTTAAAAGCCATAAGCTCCCGACTGCCCCGGACAGGCCGGTAATCCACTGGCCTGATCTGGAAGCTCCACAGCCGAGGTTACATCGGAATTCAGGCGGCGGCATGAGCGTCAGCGTTGGCCGGTTGGTTAAGGTGGCGGATAAGCAAATACGTTTTGTGGCTCTGGTGCACAACACGATTAGAGGCGCGGCAGGCTGTGCTCTCTTAAACGCTGAAGCTTACGATTTATTAATGGGGTAAATAGAAACTTAAGAAATATTTTGCCTGCTTTGTTCATAAAACTGAAAACGTTTCGCGATTTTTAATTAACGTTGATAAAAAATCAGGATATGAGACGATTTTATTAAATCTGTTCGTATCCCTCATTTTTCCTGGGAATAATCTATGAGGCTGACAATAAAATAAGTTGGCCTGAGTTGTTGGCGAGTTATAGCGAATTATACAGGTTAGCTGCGGAGAGATTTTATGTTATTTATCTTTTCTTTTTTGTAGAAACAAGATGTTTTTAATGCCTGCCCGCTATTTCCCTTTAGTTTTACTTCATCATCAGGCGGATGGGGTTTATCATCTAAAGAAAGCCTTTTTCTTTTAGCCAGGCCTCATTAAAAATGGTACTCAAATAACGAGAAGCACCATCAGGAAAGACGGTGACTATTCTGGCTGGTTTTTCTAAACTTCTGGCCAGTTTTATTACTCCCCAGAGAGCTGCCCAGCTCGAGGCGCAGGCCTTTAACTTTTCTCTATCACCAACTCGAAAAAATTAAAGATATCTGGCAGGCTTGAGAACTATTAGCCTGTCTTCCAACCAAACTCAGCTTCGAACGTGTTAACCGTCAGACGGTTGTTATTAATCTCCCGGCCAGAAATCTCGAGCCTGGATCTGATGGCAGCTGTCTTGCTGGAGGTCTGTTTTTGGGCTATGATTAATAGCAATAAAATTTTAAGCGAGAAAAAAATGGCTCAAAAAGACAAGGTAATAACCGCTGAATATGGCGAAAAGGAAGCCAGGGCCGGCCTTAAGGCCAGGTTGCCTGAAATTGAGACTTTTCCCAATCAGTTTCCTGATTATGAGATAACCATTGAAATTCCAGAATACACTTCTATCTGTCCGAAAACCGGCCTGCCTGATTTTGGTATTATTACGATCTGGTACATTCCAGACAAAAAAGTCATGGAGCTTAAATCGCTTAAAATGTATATCCTGGCTTACCGGAATCTTGGAATATTTTATGAGAATGCCGTCAACCGCATTCTGGAAGATGTGGTTAAGGCCTGCCAGCCGAAAAAGGCTCTGGTCAGAGGAGAATTTACGCCGCGGGGTGGGTTGAGCTCAACCGTTGAAGCCCGCTATCCGCGTGGCGAATAAAAAATTTCAGTCTGTCAGCAAAAATAAAAAGAAGAAAAATGGGAAATAAGGAATCTTATAAATACAACCACCAAACTGAAATCAAGGGTGGACCGGACTGTATCGAGACAGAAGCAGAAGCAAGTAGCGCAGGCAGTTCAGATTTTGCTGGCCGGGGAGAAGCCAAGTCAATGAGGTGCGCCAGTTCAGATTTATCCCGCCCTGGTAAGCCGGCTGGGCTGACAGCTGCTGGCTCGGCATCCGGGCTTGATCTCAGCATAAAAACTAATGCAGCTGCCGTCGGCGGGCTCGGGACAGGGAGCAACTCGCCGGCCGAAAGATGCGACGCTTACTCCTCGAGCGCGACTCTGGCTGCTGCAGAGCCGGCGATACATGTCTCCGACCAGACAGAGGGGACTTTTGCTCTCTCCACTGAAGATAAGGTCAGCAGAAAGCTCGAGTCTGTTGACCGGCCGGCGCCCTTTGGCCTCACCGATCTCCTCATGATTTTGACCACCTTCATCTGGGGAGCCAATGTGCCGGTGATCAAGGTCACCTTTTCCCAGCTTTCACCTCAGGCTTTTAATCTGACCAGGTTTTTGATCTCTTCTGCCCTTTATGCACTTATCCTCTGGCGGAGCGGGGAAAGCTTTAGAATCAAACGCGAGGACGTGCCGCGGGTGATATTACTCTCGCTCACCGGAATCACCTTTTATCAGGTCTTCTTCATTGCCGGTTTGAGCCGGACCGCGGCCTCTCTTATTTCCATGACCAATGCCATGACTCCTATTTTAATTGCCCTCTTGAGCGCTGTCCTTGGTTTTGAACGATTGCGACCGGCCGGCTGGTTCGGAATTTTGCTCTCGGTCGGGGGCCTCTATGCCGTTATCCTCGGGCGGCCGGATGGCTTTAATTTTAGAGGTTCTGAGGTCTCAGGCGTCGTTTTCAATCTTATTTCCTGTTTTCTGTGGGCTCTATATACCATTTATGCCCGTCCGGCCCTTAAAAATATGTCGCCGCTCAAGATGGCAGCTCTGACCAATATCCTGGGTACCATCTTTTACCTGCCCTTCGGCTGGAAACATTTTGTGCGAACAGATTTCAGCCGTGTCTCCCTGGGAGGCTGGCTCGGGGTTCTTTACTCGGCTCTACTGGCTCTCGTCCTGGCTTCGATTATCTGGTATAAGTCAATTGAGAGAATAGGCGGAGCCAGAACCGGTGTCTTCAGCAACCTGACGCCGGTCTTCGGCGTTCTGACGGCCTGTATCTTCCTTCATGACCGCATCACCTGGATTCAGGTAGCGGGCGTGCCGGTTATTTTCTTTGGTGTTTACCTGGCGAGAAACGGCCATAAGCTGGCTGGGAAAAAGGGCGCAGAAAATCAACTGGTTAAGCCGGCTGGCCTGAAATAAAAACCTACCGCCAGCTACCTCAGGCCGTAAATTTTGTGAAGCTGGCAGCCGAGTCTGATATTCTTTAGTCCGCCTCTGGCCGCCTGTTCAAAAAGGTGCCAGGCCCGGCGGTAACTCCAATCTTCATTTGATTGCGGTTGAAGCCAGAGAGGGGCTCTGGTCGGGAACTTTCTTCTTGCTGTCTCGATCTGAGCCAGGCTTAAATTCCTCGTTACGACCAATTTAACTTCCGTCGCCTGCTGCCGGCAGCTTGTGGCTGCATAAAAATCCGGTGGCTTGGGAGAAACGGTCAGCCAGTCCACCTCAAAAGTTATAGGCTTTGTTCCATTCGTCTCTATCTGGATTTTAAAACCAGCCCGTCTGAGCTTTTCGACCAGTGGCTTGATTTCCTGAAGAAGCGGTTCCCCGCCGGTAATCGAAACCCAGTTAGCTTGATATTTGTTTTTAATTCCTACTATTTTACTAAGAATTATGGCCAGCTCTATTTCCCGGCCTTCTTCCCAGGCGTAGCTCGTGTCACAAAAATCGCAGCGCAGGTTGCAGCCGGATAACCGGAGAAAGATGGTCGGTTGCCCCTGCCTTCCGCCTTCGCCTTCAGCAGAGAAGAAAATTTCACTAATCTTCAGTGTAAGTGGCGGCTGCATCCTCAGACTCCCAGACAGTCACAGCTGAAACCGGATAGAAGGCTCGAAGCTCACGGTAAAACTGACGGGCCAGATTTTCAGCCGAGGGGTTGAAATCATAAACTTCGTTAAGGAGCTTATGATCAGGTAAAATCCCGGCCAGCTTTTTTTTGATCTCAACAAAGTCAATGCCCAGGCCGGTTTTATCCAGCTCAGTCACGGCGATTTCCACCTCAACCTGAAAGGTATGCCCGTGCAGTTTTTCACATTTTCCCTGGTAGTCACGAAGAAAATGAGCCGCCGAAAATTTATCCCTGACCTTGAGTTTCCAGCTCATATTTTCCCCTCCTTTTTAAGACGCGCCAGCAGGTGGTCTTTCTCCCCCACTTCCTGCCAGGCCCGGGCCCGCAGGAGGCAGCTCGAACACCGCCCGCAGGGAATTTCTCCTCCGGCGTAACAGCTAACCGAATAGGAATAATCGGCTCCGAGGCTCAGACCCAGCCTGATAATGTCTGATTTTTTCATCTTGAGGAAAGGAGCAATGATTCTCAATTTTTTGCCCTTCAGTCTTGCTCCGGTGCCTTCATTTATGGCTTTCTCCATGGCTCTGACAAAACTGCCGGTGGTATCTGGATAATTCGGTGAATCAATCACATTAAAGCCGCAAACCACGTGGCTGATATCAATGGTTTCGGCCAGGGCAGCGGCCAGCCCGATAAAAATTCCATTGCGAAAAGGGACATAGGTCACGGGCAGCCCTTCTTTTATTTCTTCTGCCTTTTTAAAGGCTGGCACTTTTATTTTTTCATCGGTCAGGGCCGAGCCGCCAATCTGTCTCAGGTCAACCTTGATCAGTCTTGGTTCAAGCCCGAGCCTCCGGGCTGTTTTTCTGGCCATGTTTATTTCCACCCGGTGCCTCTGTCCATAATCAAAGATAACAGGCAGGACCCGGTCATACCGCCTTAACGCCCAGTAAAGAGCAGTCGTCGAATCAATCCCGCCTGAAAACAGGACCAGCGCGCTCCCTGCCCTTTTTTTATTCTTAGTGGTTTCTGGCATTTCTCTTTCTCCGCGCAAATCTCAGCGTCTATGGCTTCAATTATAGCTAGCTCTCAAACCATCATACCGCAGCTCTCTTTCTGTCTCAAATCTAAGCCTTCTTCTCGCGATTTTAGTTGACACCTGTCATTTTAGATGTTAACTTTTATTTCTTATGGACTGGGTAAAACTGGAAGAGCAGGTTCAACCGCTTAATAAGGGCCAACGACTGATTATCCGTGATGATGTCCATGAGTTTAATGAACTGCAGGGAGTGCTGGAGCTGGCTTCCAGAAAAAAACTAAAACCAATCATCCTCGATACTGGCCTTTTCGGTCTGAATGAGTTGACCATTCTTTCTCGCTTCCATTTTTCTTTCTACAGTGGAGACCTGGCCCGGCCTGATTTTCTGCAACTGGCGGCTATAACTGAGCTTCTGAATAAAAATAACTGCCCGGTGTATTTCTTCCTGGAGGAAGGCTCCAGGGTTGAGGCCCTTGATGAGAAACTGGCCGCGCAACTGGAAGCGGTTTTTATTTCGTCACGCCAGAAAAGCTGGGAAACCAGCCAGCTCGCCAGACTGGCGGAGGAAACCCTGGCCGGCGGCACTACTCTTGTCTATTATCATCACGGACAGCCTGAGGAGAGTCTGGCTGAATGGCCTAAAAAAAACTGCTGGCTGCATTGGTCGAACCGCTTTTTTGATGAGAGCGGTCAACCGGTTGTTCTGGAACTTCTCAAAAATATAAAACAAAAGAAGGCTCACGTAATTATTCATCTTGATATACCGGCCTCTTTCGATTATATTAATAGTCTTAGTGAGGGCGGTGCCCATTTGATCTTTAATTTTGGTCCGATTGAAACCAGAAGCAGGCTGTCCAGGCTTGAATCTTCATGGAATAAGAAAAAATTACCTGAAAAGGTGTTTTACCTTTATCAGGATTTCATGGCTTGAGTTAAACTCAGCCGGGTTCCCCGGCCAGCCAGAAACGGAGATTTTTTCTCTGCGATTCTAAGAAAAAAGACACAGAAATTTATTTATTCAGGATAAAAGATGGAAGATAAGAAGCTCAATGGAAGCCAATCAGAAGGAACCCAGACCTCTGAGATTCTCCTCAAGGTGAAGGAGGCTGAGGCCCGGGCCCGCCTGAAAATTGAGGAAGCCCGGCAGAAAACTTCCTCCGAGATAATCAGAGAAGCGACGGAGGAAGCCTCGAAGCTCACAGAAAAAATTATGGTTGAAGCCAGAAACCAGGCGGCCCGGATTAAAACCGAAGCGCGTCAGCAAGCTGAAAAAGAGGCCAGGGCGATAAAAGAAAAGACGGAAGAAGAGAAAAAGAAGCTAATGGAGATCGCTTCGGCCAACTTTAATCAGGCGGTAGAAAAAACCACCGAGCGGCTCCTGCAGATTATAAGAGAAAGGCAGTTCTAAAGATGGCTATAGCCGCAGTTAAGAGAATGGAAGTCCTTCTGCCCAGAACTGAGCTGGAAGGCTTTGTCTCTTATCTCCAGGAGCTGGGAATAGCTCAGCTTGACCCGCTTCCTTATGAAGAACTGGAGCTGGCCAGCTCACCGCTCGAGCTGACAGAATATGAACGCTGGCTGGGAAGAATCAACCATGTGATTCAAAACCTGCCCGAAACAGAGCCCAAAAAGGGCCTGGAGAAACTCTTAGCGCCTAAGCCAAAATATTCGGCCAGTTTGAGAAAAGTTCTCCTTGATTATGGTTACCAGAAAGTGGTCGAAGATTATGAGGCACTGGAAGCGAAGCGGGCTCAGCTCTGGCAGAACATAAAGCAGATTGAAAAGGAAGAAGAATTTTTGAAGCCACTGCTGGCTCTGGACGCCCCTCTTGGCCACCTGACCGGTTTTGACCGCTGCCAGCTAAAAATGGCTGAAGTTAAAAGAGAGGATTTAGAAAATATAAAGGAGCAACTCACCGAGCAGCCGGCCGCTGTCTCCGTCATCTCAGCCGAGAAAAATCTGGCTTACATTCTTGTTATTTATCATCAGAGTCTGAAAGAAGAGATCGAAGCTATTTTTTCTGGCTTTAAATTCACTTATATTTCCCTTGAATCTTACTTCTCGAGGTTAAAGGGAGATGAAAAAGTCTCTGACCTGCTGGCCCAGCTGGAACAGCAGAAGTCCAGGGCCAGGGAAGAAATCAACGAGCTGGAAAAGCAGATGACCTCTTTTGCTGTTCACCGCTCGCCTCTGATGGCTGTTTATGATGTGCTTCTCAACGAAAAGCAAAAATTGGCTGCGGCCAGTCTGGCTGGCCTGACTGAAAAAACTGCCTGGTTAGCAGGCTGGGTACCGGCCAGCGAAGCTGATTATCTGGCAGAAAGGGTCAGCCGGTTTTCACAGGATATTTATTTGAATCTAAGGGAACCAAAACCGGAAGAACGAGACGATATTCCGGTTATTCTGGACAACCCGGAAGTGATTAAACCTTTTGAAGTAGTTACCACCTTATATGGCTTACCGCGTCCGGGAGGTATAGACCCGACCATTTACTTGGCCCCATTCTTCTTTGTTTTTGTTGGCCTGTGTCTCAGCGAGGGTGGTTATGGCCTGGTTATGGCTTTGCTCAGTTTGTTCTATCTGAAAAAAGCTCAACCCAAAGGCGGAACCAGGCTCTTTATGACCCTTCTTTTTTATTTAGGCCTTTCCAATATGATTTTTGGAACGCTTTTTGGCGGCTGGTTTGGCTTTCCGATCAAGCCTCTGGTTCTTATTGACCCGATTAAGAATCCGATTCCTTATTTAATTCTATCTCTGGCTCTTGGCTTTATTCAGGTTATGCTCTCCACCTTTCTCAGCCTGGTGAAAGAGTTCAGAAGGGGAAACAAAGTAACTGCTATTGCCGTCAAAGGCGGCTGGCTGCTGCTTCTTCCTTCTCTCCTGTTTTATTTCCTTCTTAAGCAACCACCGCTCCTGGGCATCCTGGCTCTGGTGGGGGCAGCCGGTATTGTCTTTTTCAGTTCGCCTTCGCGAAACATCTTTGCCCGTTTTTTTAATGGCCTTTATGCTCTCTATGGTATAACCAGCTATTTTTCTGATACCCTGTCCTATTCCAGATTGCTGGCTCTGGGCCTGTCAACCGGGGTCATTGCCATGGTGGTTAACTCGCTGGTTCAGATCGCCTGGGGTTTCCCTTTCATTGGCTGGCTGGTTGCTATTCTAATTTTTGCCGGAGGCCATCTTTTTAATCTGGCTATTGGCCTTCTGGGCGGTTTTGTCCATTCGATGAGGCTACAATTCGTAGAATTTTTTGGCAGATTTTATGAAGCCGGCGGTAAACCTTTTAAGCCGGTTAAATTAGAAAATAAATATATTGAATTTATCAAATGATAAAATAATTGCTGACTCCAGCAGGAGGTAAATATGTCCTTAGGATTGACACTGGCTATTTTAGGAGCTGCGCTGGCCGTTTTTATCGCCGGTATAGGCTCGGCTATTGGTATTGGGCTGGCTGGTCAGGCGGCTTCGGGTGTAATGAGCGAAGATCCGTCTAAATTCGGGATCCTGATCCCACTGGCCGCTTTGCCCGGTACTCAGGGAATTTATGGCTTTTTGAGCGGATTTCTGGTTATCCTGAAGCTTGGCCTTCTCGGAGGTCAGATAATTCAGCCAACTGTTCAACAGGGATTGCAGATTATGTTTGCCTGTTTCCCGGTAGCTTTTGCTGGCCTGGTTTCGGGCATTCATCAGGGAAAAGTTTGTGCTTCCGGGATTTACATGGTGGCCAAGCAACCGAAAGATATGACCAAGCCCCTGGTTATGGGTGCTCTGGTTGAAACCTATGCGGTGCTTGGTCTTCTGGCTACTGTCCTTTTGCTAAACGGGATTAAACTTTAATTTTTCAGGTTGAAAAATGAGCCTTGAGAAGATTCTGGACAAAATTGAGCAGGAAGCCAGCCAGGAAGTTGAGGCTATTCTCGGCGAAGCCATAAAGAAAGCTGATAGCCTGAAGAAAGAAGCTGAGGCCAGAGCCCGGGCTCAGGCTGAGTCAATTATCAAGCAAGCTGAAACGGAAGCCAGCCTGGAGGCCAGCCGGATTCTGACCCAGGCTCAATTGCAGAGAAGAATGGAACTCCTTAAGGCCAGAAGAGAGCAGATTTCCCGGGTCCTTGAGGAAGCCCTGAAGAATGAAGAATTAAAGAAACTGAGGCTAAAAAAGGAAATAGTTTCCCGGGAAGGAATCCTGGAAGAGATGCTCGAGGCTGACCGGCTTTTAGCTGAGTTAGGACCTGAGATTGAAAATGAGATTTTAGCCTGGCTTAAGATCTAAAATGACAGCTAAGTTATCTCCTTTAGATTATGCTTTCGCCGTCGGGCGAATTAAAGCCCTGGAGAACTATTTAATTCCTGCCCGTATTTTCAGGGAAGCAGCTGAAGCCCCTGATTTTAAACGGGCAGCCGAATTAATTTCGGAAGCCGGGAAAACAACCGACCGTTTGCGCGAGGCAAGAACGCCAGCTGAACTGGAAGCTTTCCTGGAGGCAGAACGTTCTGTTCTGGATGACACCCTGGGGGAGCTTTTTCTGGACAAAAAACTTTATGATTTTTACTGGCTGGCCGATGAGGTGGCCAGGGTAGCCGGCTCTCTTTCTCTTCTTGCTGAGCCATTTTTTCTTGATTTTTTCCGGCTGAAAATTGACCTGGCCAATCTTAAAATTTATCTGCGCTGCCGTTATGCCAGCCGTCCGGTAAGTCAATTTGAGGAAAAATTTGTTTCTGGTGGACAGCTGGAGAAAAGGATGTTTCTCGACAATTATAGCTCTAATCTGGAGGATTTTGCCCAGCTTTTAAAGGCTACCTCCTATGAACGGCTCTGGCGGGAAGGACTGAACTTTTTGCAGGCTCAGGATAGTTTTATTGCTTTTGAGCGAGAGGCAGAAAATCTCGTCATGGAGTATCTCCAGTCGGCTAAAAAAGTCACTTTCGGACCCGAGCCGCTTTTTGCCTACGGTCTGGCCCGACGGCAGGAGCTCAAGCTTACCCGGCTGGTAATCCTGGGCCAGATGTTAAATATTCCAGCTTTTCTACTTAAAGAAAGGATAAGCCAGACCTATGTCTGAACCGGCGAGAATTGCTATGATCGGAGAGGCTGAGTTCTGCCAGCTCTTCCGTCTTTTTGGCCTGGCAGTCTATTCACCAGCCAACCTGGATGAAGCCAGGGCAAGGCTGGAGCAAATTGTTCAGGAAAAGTACAGCCTCTGCCTCATCCAGGAAAAATGGCTTGAACCATTAAAGGCGGAAATTTCCGCTCTCAGCCATAAATTTCTGCCCGTGTGCCTCGGTTTTTCTGATTATCGAGGAGCTACCGAAGCGGTGGCCAGGGCTATCATGGAACTTTCGATTCGGGCCACCGGTTCAGACGCACTTTTTAGAGAAAGGACTTAATATGAAACAGGGAAAGATAATCAGAGTAGCTGGCCCGCTGGTCGTAGCTTCAGACTGCTTAGGGGCCAAAATGTATGACATGGTCAAAGTCGGCCAGCTGGGGCTGGTGGGTGAAATAATTGAACTGAACAATGACCTGGCTTACATCCAGGTTTATGAGGATACAACAGGAGTCGGCCCTGGCGAGCCGGTGACTTTAACCGAACGCCCCTTATCGGTTGAGCTTGGGCCCGGTCTTCTTGGCTCTATTTATGATGGTATCCAGAGACCGCTTAACGTTATTCGCCGTGAACATGGCGACTTCGTCTCACGCGGCATTGAAATGCCAGCCTTAAGACGTGACAGAAAATGGATTTTTACTCCTGAAAAGAAAAGAGGGGACAAACTGGTAGTCGGTGATATTATCGGCTATGTGCAGGAAACCCAGCTTATCCAGCACCGCATTCTCGTCCCGGCTGGGGCGGAAGGTGAGATTGTTGATATTAAGAGCGGAGAATTTACCGTTGAGGAAACAGTCTGTCGGGTAAAAACGCAGGCTGGCTCTGAAGTTGAAATCAAGCTGTTTCAGGTCTGGCCGGTCAGAAGGCAGCGCCGGGTTAAAGAAAGAATGATGCCTGATGAACCGCTGGTTACCGGCCAGAGAATTCTCGATACACTTTTCCCCCTGGCCAAGGGCGGCACGGCCTGTGTCCCGGGTCCTTTTGGCAGCGGCAAAACGGTTGTACAGCATCAGTTAGCCAAGTGGTCAGATGCTCAGATTATTGTCTATGTGGCCTGCGGCGAGCGTGGCAATGAGGTGGCTGACCTGTTGCTGAGCTTCCCGGAACTAAAAGACCCCTCTACCGGCCGGCCGTTAATGGAGAGAACAATCATCATCGCCAACACTTCCAATATGCCGGTGGCTGCCCGTGAAGCTTCAATTTATACCGGTATTACTATTGCCGAGTATTTTCGCGATATGGGCTATTCTGTGGCACTTATGGCTGACTCTTCCTCTCGCTGGGCTGAAGCTCTGCGCGAAATCGGTGGCCGAATGGAGGAAATGCCAGGTGACGAAGGTTATCCGGCCTATTTAGCCAGCCGTCTGGCCGAGTTCTATGAACGGGCCGGCAAGGTTGTTTGCCTCGGTTCAGACCACCGGGAAGGAGCACTGAGCGTTATTGGCGCGGTCAGCCCACCCGGTGGTGACCTGTCTGATCCAGTCGTTCAGGCTACACTCAAGGTGGTTAAGGTTTTCTGGGCTCTGGATGATCAGCTGGCCAATATGCGTCATTTTCCGGCCATCAACTGGCTGCAGAGCTATTCGCTGTACAGAGATACGCTTAAAAAATATATGGCCGAGAAAGTGGCTGAAGATTTTACCGATCTCAGCCAGGAGGCGTTAAAACTCCTGGAAATGGAGTCGGAACTTCAGGAAATTGCCCGCTTGATCGGCGTTGAATCACTGTCGTTTAAAGACCGGTTGGTGCTGGAGACGGCCCGCTCCATTCGCGAGGATTTTCTCCACCAGAACGCTTACCATCCGCAGGATACCTACACTCCTTTGCGACAGCAATATCTCATGCTTCGCAACATCCTTTATTTTCATCGGCGAGCTAATCAGGCTCTGGAGGAGGGCTGCGACTTCAAGGAGATTATTTCACTGGAAGTCCGTGAGCAGCTGGCCAGAATGAAATATTTACCTCAAGATGAGCAGGCTCTGCTCAACATAGAAAAACAAATAGATGCTTCCTTTAAGGAACTTTCCAGTCGAGGTTAAAGACCATGGCAAAAGAATATTTAACGGTTACCAATATTGTTGGCCCGCTGATTATTGTCGAAAAAATCTCCGACGTCAAATACAATGAGCTGGTCGAGATTGAAGACGCCACCGGCCACCGCCGGCGGGGAACAGTCCTGGATGTTTCAACCAATCAGGCAGTTGTTCAGGTTTTTGAAGGCACGGTCGGACTTGATGTCAACCGTTCCCGGGTCAGGTTTCTCGGCCGCTCGCAGGAGCTCCCTGTTTCGGAAGAAATCATCGGCCGGGTGTTTGATGGCTCGGGTGAGCCGCGGGATGGCGGTCCGCGGATTATTGCCCGCAAGATGCTGGACATTAATGGCAGTCCCATTAACCCTGAAGCCCGCGATTATCCTTCTGAGTTTATTCAGACCGGCATTTCAGCCATTGATGGCATGAATCCTCTGGTGCGTGGTCAGAAGCTCCCTATCTTCTCCGGCAGCGGTTTGCCCCATCCTCAGATCGCTGCCCAAATTGCTCGCCAGGCTAAGGTTCTTGGCAAGGAAGAAAAATTTGCCGTCGTCTTTGCTGCGATGGGCATCACCTTTGAAGAGGCTAATTTCTTCATTGAAGATTTCCGGCGAACAGGTGCTCTGGAAAGGGCTGTTCTCTTTTTGAATCTGGCCAACGAACCGGCCATCGAAAGAATTGCTACCCCGCGCCTCGCTCTGACCTGCGCCGAATACTTAGCTTTTGATCTCGACATGCACGTTCTGGTCATCCTGGTTGATATGACTTTTTATGCTGAAGCCCTGCGCGAAATTTCAGCCGCCCGCAAGGAAATACCTGGCCGCCGTGGCTATCCCGGTTACCTTTATACTGACCTGGCCACGATGTATGAACGGGCCGGCCGGATTAAAGGCAAAAAGGGCTCGATTACCATGATTCCAATCTTGACCATGCCTGATGATGACAAAACTCACCCGATTCCGGACCTCACCGGTTATATTACAGAGGGTCAGATCATTTTGAGCCGAGAGCTTCACCGCAGCGGTATCTATCCGCCAATTGATGTTTTGCCTTCTCTCTCCAGACTTAAAGATAAAGGTATTGGTGCCGATAAGACGAGAGAAGACCACGCCGATGTTTTAAACCAGCTTTTTGCCTGTTATGCCCGTGGAAAAGAAGCTCGCGAACTGGCGCTCATTCTGGGTGAAGCCGCTTTGACTGATCTTGATCAGCTCTATTTGAAATTTGCTGAACGTTTTGAAAATGAGTTTGTCCGCCAGGGAGAGCTGGAAGCAAGGGGAATAACCGAGACGATTGATATCGGCTGGGAGCTGCTTCGCCTCCTGCCAGAAAAAGAGCTGAAAAGAATCAGGCCAGAGTATCTTGAGAAATATTACAGGGCTTGAAACAAATTGGCCAGCTGGAGTTTTAGATGAAGCTTAAAGTTAATCCCAACCGCATGGAGCTGATGAGACTCAGGCGCCGCCTGACTTTGGCCCAGCGGGGACATAAATTGCTCAAGGATAAGCTGGAAGAGCTGATGCGCAATTTTCTGGAAGCGGCCAGACAGTTTAACCGGATAAAAGAAGAAGTGGACCAGGAATTCAGAATCATCACCAGGTCAATGGCTATGGTGCGGGTAACACAGGCTCAAACTGAATTGTCCGATCTCATCAAAGATGGTGAGCTGCAGCTTGAGGTTAAAACCGGACGCCTGCTCAACCTGACTGTGCCTGAATTCGAAACCAGACAATTCGAGCCAGGCGACTATGACTTTATCCGGACAGAAAGTGAACTGGAAGTAGCACTCAAGCATTTTCAGCAGCTCTGGCCGAAGCTTCAGGAGTATGCCAGCCTGTGGAAAAAACTGGAACTGCTGACAACAGAAATAGAAGTGACCAGAAGAAGGGTCAATGCCCTTGAGTATATTTTGATACCAAATCTAAAAGAAACAATTAAGGCTATTTCCTCCCGGCTGGAAGAAATGGAGCGTTCTTACCAGGTTCAGCTGATGAGGGTCAAGGAAATCGTTCGGAAACACTGATTCGACACCACTAGTAGTGCCTTTTAATCAAAAAAATACAAAAAAAAGTATATAAATATGAAAAAAACTATTGACATGACTAAAATTTGTTGTATATATACAGATGAAAATGAAAGTCGCATTGCTCTTCAGCTCGAAACAGGGCATGGCCCGAGCACTTGGTTCCTACCTTTTTGACGAAAAAATGGATGAGGGCGAAGAACCTCCACCTGATTTGCTTGCTGAATGTGACAGCGACGAAACGATCAAAGCCGTTCAGCAAGCGCTCGAAAGCTTTCACCAGGTAATCCCGATTGAAGCTGATGAGTTCGCCTATATCCGCCTCCTAGAAGAAAAGCCGGATTTAGTTTTCAATATGGCCGAAAGGTTATTCGGCCCAAATCGTGAATCGCATATTCCAACTATCTGCGAAATTTTAAATATTCCTTATACTGGCTCTGATCCTCTAACACTGGGCCTGTGTCTGGACAAAGCCAGAGCGAAGGAAATTCTGGCCTACCATCGAATTCCAACTCCACCCTTCTGGGTTGTGGACGATGAAAATGATCTGCCGATAGCTATTACTTATCCCTGCATTGTTAAGCCTTTGTATGAAGGTTCGAGCAAGGGTATAAAAAATGATTCGGTGGTTTTTAACCGCAAAGAGTTAAAGAAAAAAGTTAGCGAGATAAAAAACCTCTACGAGCAGCCGGCTATTGTCGAGAAATTTCTGACCGGCCGGGAATTCACCGTCGGGGTACTGGGCAATTATCCTGAGCTTGAAATTCTGCCCATCGTAGAAATTGATCACAGCCAGCTGCCGGAGGGAGCCAGGCCGATTTATTCCTATGAGGCTAAATGGGTCTGGGACACACCAGAGAAACCGCTTGATATTTTCCGCTGTCCGGCCGAGATCTCTTCAGAGCTCAAGAAAAAAATAGAACAGGTCATCGTTAAAACCTGTCGGCTCTTCCGGATAAGGGATTGGGCACGAATAGATGTCAGACTGGATGAGAAGGGCGAACCCAATATCATCGAGATCAATCCGTTGCCTGGCATTTTGCCCAGGCCGGAAGATAATTCCTGTCTGCCTAAGGCGGCGCGAGCGGCTGGATACAGCTATGAGCAGCTTATCAACCGGGTAGTCTTCGAGGCTTCGAAGCGCTGTGGCCTACTCCAGAAGTTAGCTGGTAGCGAGTCGTATGATTTTTCTGGCGATGCTGGGGGAAATCATGGCGGCTGATAATCTTAAAGTCGGTGTGGCTTTTAATACCCACGAGCCATTTATTTACCGCCGCGAAAAAGTTTCAGAAGATTCGGTAGCCAAGGTAGCTGAGATCGTCTGTCAGACTCTTAATCAATCGGGTGTCGAGGCTGTGCTGATTCCACTTCAGCGCAGCATGTTTAATTTTCTGCGGAAAATTAAGGAGCTCAACGTTCAGGTAGTGGTTAATCTATGTGAAGGCTTTTTCGGCAACCCCCACTGGGAATCAAATGTGGCGGCGGTGATGGAAGTCCTTCATATTCCTTTTACTGGCAATGGGGCCAGAACCTTAGCTCTCTGTCAGGATAAACATCAAGCCAAAGCAATTCTGAGTTCTTTTAATCTGCCGGTTGCTCCCAGTCAGTTAATCACTTCGGCTGATGAAATTGTTGAGCTTCGTTTTCCGATGATTATCAAGCCCAACTCAGAGGATGCCAGCCTGGGAGTCCATCCGGAGTCAGTTGTTTATGACCGACAGTCTCTGGCTGACCAGATAAAAAGAGTTATTGAAACTTATGAACAGCCAGCCATAGTTGAAGAGTATATTGAAGGCCGGGAGTTCAATGTGGCTATTCTTGATGATGGAGAGCCGAAAGCTCTACCTGTCTCTGAGATAGATTTTTCCACCATGCCTCCTGGTTATCCTCACATCTGCAGTTACGAAGCAAAATGGTATCCAGAACATGTTCTATACGAGACGACCAAGCCAGTCTGCCCGGCCAGGATCGAGCCGGAGCTGGAAGCTCGATTACAAGCTATAGCAGTCAGTGCTTTCAAGGTTATGGGCTGCCGCGATTATGCCCGGGCAGATATCAGGATGAATGAGGCTGGAGAATTGTTCATTCTGGAAGTGAATCCTAATCCGGACGTCAGTCTTGACGCCGGCTATGCCCGAGCCCTCAAGGCCGCCGGCATAGATTATGCTGATTTCTGGAAACTGATGATCAGTAATGCCTTGAAAAGGAAGGAAACCGATGGTACGGCCACTGACAAGCGTTGACCGTGAACGGGTCATGGAAATAATCAGAGCTACCCGCTTTTTCCTTCCGGAAGAGATAAAGGTGGCAGAAGAGCTAATTGATATCTACCTCAACCAGCCTGACCAGAAGGATTATCAGATCGTGGTGGCGGAGGACGAGAACCGAAAAGTTGTTGGTTATATGACCTATGGTCCGACTCCGCTCACCGCCGGCACCTGGGATCTTTACTGGATAGCAGTTTCACCCGAAGTCCAGGGTCGGGGCTATGGCCAGCTGCTGGTTCGCTATCTTGAGAAAGAGGTTAAAAAGAGCAAAGGTCGCCTCGTTATAATTGAAACCTCTTCTCAGCCCAAATATCTACCAACCAGAAAATTTTATGAAAAATTAGGTTATCGGGAGATGGCCCGCATTCCTGACTTTTACCGGCCAGGAGATGACCGGGTCATTTTCGGGAAATATCTCGAGGAAAAGGAGTGAAAAAAGGAGAAATGGACGACTGGCAACAAATTTTGCAGCGCAGTTTGAGAACTCCAGAAGAAATAGCTGAGCATTTTGGCCTGGAGGTGGAAGCGGTCAGAAAAATAGCCGGGGCCTTTAAGATTCAGATTACTCCTTATTACGCCAGCCTGATCAAAAGGAAAGGCGATCCAATTTATCGACAGGTGGTGCCTGACCTGGCTGAGCTGGCTGAAAACTCGGGTGAGGATGATCCCTTAGAAGAGGATCTCGATTCGCCGGTGCCCAGCATTGTGCATCGCTATCCCGATCGGGTTCTTTTCCTGGTAGCTCATAGTTGTGCTTCTTACTGCCGTTTCTGCACCAGGAAAAGAAAAGTCGGTGATATTTCGAAAATTCACCCGCGTTACATTGAAGACGGAATAAATTATATAAAAGAACACCCGGAGGTCCGCGATGTCATCGTCTCGGGCGGCGACCCGCTGATTTTAAGCGATGACCGGCTGGAAAGTATTCTGAGCCAGCTCCGCTCGATCCCCCACGTAGAAATTATAAGAATTGGAACCAGAATGCCCTGTTATCTTCCACAGAGAATCACCGAAGAATTAACATCGATGCTAAAAAAGTATCACCCGCTCTATTTGAATGTTCATTTCAATCATCCGGACGAAATTACGGCGGAGGCAGCCAGAGCCCTCAACCTTCTGGCTGACGCCGGTATTCCTCTTGGCAACCAGACTGTTCTTCTTAAAGGTGTCAACGATGACGTTGAGACAATGAGAAAGCTCATGCAGAAGCTCCTGACGGTACGAGTCAGGCCCTACTACATCTATCAGGCCGATTATGTCCGCGGCACCGATCATTTTCGGACGACTGTGGAGAAAGGGTTGGAAATTTATCAGGGCCTGAGAGGCTGGACATCCGGGCTGGCTGTGCCCCAGTATGTAATTGATGCCCCTGGCGGCGGTGGTAAGATTCCACTTATTCCTGAATATGTTCAGTCAATTTCAGATGAGAAAGTTGTGCTCAGAAACTATGCCGGTGAACTTTTTGTTTATCCTCAGGTGAAGACGCCAAAACGGAGAAGGAGCCGTCCGCAGCCGCCCTGTTTTGTCTCCAGCAGCCAGCGGATCTAAAATCAGGTTTAATCTATTGCAGCCAGGTAGTTGGCCAGACCTTGCTGCTGAACAATGGCCAGAGCTTCATCGTTAGTTAACCCTCGTTTCTGGCGTAACGACTCAAGAATTCTAATGATTGATAAGGCTACTTCTGCTGTCTGACCGGCCACATCTTCTTTGCCCTTGAGGTAGGCAATTGAATCGAAGAGAACAGCATTGGCTTCGCCATAACTTATTGGCTCGCGGCGTCCATACTTTTTAATCCAGCCCGGCCTCTTCAGACAATCATTGACGTGGGACTGAATTAAGTAGGTGGCCCGCCCGATTAATTTTAAATTGCTCGGGCTAACATTGGTCATGGTATTGCCAACGACCCGACCGAGCTTAGCCATGACCGCCGTCGAATGAGCGTTGAGCACCATTTTTAAAGCCATATTCTGCCGCAGCTGGAAAGGATCGTTGGTCATATCCACCGACAACCAGACCTGATGCAGTTTCTGCTCTGGCGGTAAAGCCTTTATTTGATAAAAATTCTCAATATTTTTCTTAAGCTCTGCTATTTTCTTCTCTTCGAGATCAGTGACATTCACTGTCACCAACGAAGCCTTGTTTTCGAGAAACAAGCGCCCAAAACGGTTGAAGGGTGAATTGCTGTCGAGAAAATAATTCTCTTCGGGCGTAAGCCCGACCATGACTCCTAAATCGCCTGGCTTCGGTCCTCTTTTTTTGAGATTAGATTTTGAGAAAGAAAAATCATACAAATCCTGCTGCGTCTGGCCGGCTTTTTTGAGGCTTTCCAGAGCTGCTTTTTTTAAGTAAGGATCATCTATCTCTTTTTCAAAAGCCGGGCGATAGAACTCCTCATCAAGACCGCGGAAAGGTCGGCCCAGGAAAGACAGCCAGGCTTCCTGGCTGCTGGCCGCTGGCGTCCAGACCTGAATCCAGCTGCGTCGTTGAGGTGAATCGACTGTATCCAGCGGGTAGAGTCTGAAAGTTGGGCTTCTCTCCGTGCTGTCAATAAAGACAGTAATCATGGCTTTTTGAGCGAAATAGGTAGAAAAATGCCCTCCGGCATAAGTATTGGCTTCGAGCTCAGTCCAGGTAGCGATGGCCGGAACAGCCCGTTTTATCCGGTTAAGAATGGGAGCAAAAGCCTTCAGGTTGTCAACAACAAGATAAGGCTGCTTGAAGCCGGCTTTCAGCAGTTCTTTCGGGTTGAGAAAATCCTTGAGCAAATCATAGACAGCAGCCTGCAGGGCGACTCCCAGCACATAGGTTTCAATGGTGGTGGCCTGCATTCTGGTCGAGCCGGTGATGGCCATCGGTCCAGTGGTTAGATTGATTTTGGTGATGCCTGGCTCATCAATGACGGCCCGACTGCGCTCAAAAGGACGGAGTTTGTCATCCGGGTTATTATAGACAAAGTAGAGCTTTTTCTGGCTTTCAGCTGGTGAATAAGATGGGGCCTGGCGCCAGTCATCAAGTGCAGCCAGAATAGTCCCGATAACCGAGGAGGTCTCGCCACCCTCGGTCACGGCTATGACCAGGTCTCCCTTTTCAATTCCCCGGTCTTTTAACTGCAGCCGACCGATCAGCTGCAGATCTTCAAATCCTTCGAGAGACGAAATGAGGGCCCGGTCACCGCCGGTCATTTCCCCGATGAGCTTTTCGCTTATTCCCGGGCCGAGGTTCTTTTCAATCTTTGGCCAGAGCTCTTTATCGGCCTTTAATGAAGTCCAGAAGGGCCGCCAGAAAGTGCTTTCCATTTGCTTGGCCAGTCGGCCGGTCGCGCCGCAGCCATAAACATATATTTTGTGGCCGTTGAGAATGGTCTTTTTAATTTCCGTTGATAATTGCTCAATAAGGGTGGGTGATGAAGCCAGTTGTTCAAGTTTAACTACAATGTCTTCATCCACCGAGAAAAGCATTTGCAGGCCGGCGGCTGTGTCTGTCTTTATTTTTTCGCTCAGATTCCAGGTCTTCGGATGGCGCTGTTCCGTTAGAAGGGTATGAAGCTGAAACTGGGTTTTATTTTGAAGGTAATCGAGGGATTCAGGTGAGACTTCAGTTCCCAGCAGCTCCAGCAGATTCCCTGGCTGGTTGCTGGTTATTTCCTGCTCCAAAGTTTTGCCGGTCGTCATAATTCCTAGTAATATAATAGGAATTAGTGCCAGCCTGACCGCTTTTCCGGGCAATTTCCGCCCGTGAGATTTTTTACTCATGCTGTCCCTCATTTGTTTTTCCATATTGATGGGTATCATCGAGAATATCGTTTTCCCGCCAGTCGCGGGCCCAGTCATCAACAGAAAATACTGTCCATTTACCATCAGCTGTTGAGCAGACCACCCGGTCGAGCCCGGCATTGATGATCATCTTTTTACAGATAAAGCAGGGGAAAGCATCAATCTGCTGGCCGGTTTTTGAGTCGCTGCCGAAAATGAACATATCGCCGCCCAGCAGGCTGACTCCGGCTCTAGCTGCATTGATAATGGCATTCTGCTCGGCATGAACCGAGCGGCAGAGTTCATATCTCTGGCCGTGAGGAATATTCAGTCGGTCGCGCAGGCAAAAACCATGCTGGAGACTATCTTTGGTTTTTCGCGGGGCCCCGACATAGCCGGTCGAAATGATCTGATCGTCGCGGACAATAATAGCTCCAATTGTCCGGCGAAAACAGGTGCTTCGCCTCGATACCTCACGGGCTATGCCCAGATAGTATTCATCTTTGGAAATCCTTTTGTCCTGCCTGCCGGCTTGATTTTGAGTTTCACTCATCCCAGTTTCTCCAGTTTTTGCTGTAGTTCCTCGAGGGTGCCGTCATTGATGATAACGACCTCAGCCAGAGCCAAACAGCGGTCAAGCTGTTGATTATTTCCACCGCTTCCTTTTTCCCTGTTTTCCTGCTTGATAAATTCTTCAAGAGTTGAAGCCGATTCATCTCGGCCCCGTTTTTTAGCTCGCTCAAACCTTATTTCGACCGGTGCATCAACCGCCAGCAAAATAAAACTGCCCAGGCTCCGCAAATACTCTATTTCGGCCGGATGGCGGATACTATCAATGACTGTCTTACCTGAAATTCTGGACGCTGCTCGCCGGGCCAGGATGTCAGGACCAAAATTTTCTCGCAGTTCATTACCGACCGCTATAAGATTTTCCCTTGAGGCAGGAAGTGACCGGTTTTTGAGTTCTTCTCGAATGAGATCAGAAAGTGAGATATAGTCGTAACCCTTTTTCCGGTAAAAAGCGGCCACTTCACCCTTGCCAGCGGCATTGGTGCCGGTCAGCCCAATCAGGCGAAAATCAGTGATTTTAATTTCTTCGGTCATGATCAACTGCCGCCAGGAAAAAATGAGCTTAGCCTTCTCCGGCCAAAAGACTTAACCGTCTAGCGGCCAGAAAATTAACTGCTCTAAAATATATCCCAACTCGGAGAAAAAAACAAAATAATAACTGAGAGCTGGTCAGCCGGCCAGATCGTCATTTCCCCCGTCGGTGACTGTTTCCAAGGCCGCTTTCTGTTTCCGTTTTTCTCTGTTTCGCCCGACAACAAAAGCAATCAGAATGCTCAAGGCATAAAGAATAATCATCGGGACAGCCACCACCCCCTGGGTAATAATATCTGGAGTGGGAGTGATAATGGCTGAAATAACAAAGGCGGCTAAGATCGCATAAGGAAAACTTTTGGTCATCCATCTGGCGGTCACCAGGCCCATTTTGGCCAGAAAATAAATCAGAGTAGGCAGTTCAAAGATCAAGGCAATGCCCAGCAGAACTTTGATAGAAAAACTGAAGTACTGATCAACCGTAATGACTGGCTGAAAATCCTTAGCCAGCCCCACAAAAAACCGGCAGGCCCAGGGGAAAACGATGAAATAGCCAAATAGTGCTCCCAGGATAAAGAAAAAGGTGGTAAAGAAGACAAAAGGAATGACATATTTCTTTTCCTTTTGATACAGGCCGGGAGCGACAAACAACCAGAGCTGGTAAAAGACAAAGGGCGAAGTGAAAAAGAAGGCAGCCAGGAAGGCAATTTTCATATAGAGCATAAACGGAGCAGTCAGCGTGGTATAGGCCAGCTTGGTTCCTTCAGGCAAATACTGGGTAACTGGCCTGGCCAGAATTTCATACAACTGGCGGCTGAAAATCCAGCCCGGTATAACCGCCACCAGAATAACGATAGCAGAATAGAAAAGCCTTTTCCTCAGGTCTTCCAGATGCTCCAGGAAGGTCATTTCATCAGGAGACTTTCTGGCCTTCCCGCGGCTCATCGCCTTTTATATCCTTTTTTATTGAGTTTTGAAGTTCGTTGAGATCGGAGGTAACGCTGTTTAAATCTTTCTGGACTTCCTTGATTTCAGTCTTGATTTCGGTGGCGTTTATTTCATCTTCGACTTTGGTTCGAAGCTCGTCAGAAGCTTTTTTGAATTCTTTGATGGCTTTACCCACTGATTTTCCAACTTCGGGCAGCTTTTTAGGTCCAAAAATGAGCAGGGCAATGATAAAGATGACTATTAGTTCAGGTAAGCCAATACTGCCAAACATGCTTTCTTTACCTATCTCCCCTAAACTATAATCTTAAGGGCAGGGTGAGTCAAGTTAGATTCGACTTTACTTTGGCCAACCCCTCTGGTAAGATTTAACCTGATTATAGCTTGACCTTAGAGAAACAAATGACGGCCAGATCAAAAATTACGGCGCCTTTAGTGCTGTTTTTTTTGGGTTTTTTCCTGGTTGGCCAGGCTTCGATTGCCATCGATCCCTGGGAACAGGGCTTAAATAAAGTTGTTTCGATCAGTTCTCTGGTCAAACAAAATTATTACGAAGATAAAGATTCTCAGAAACTGTCCTTTGCTGCTATTCGGGGGATGCTGGATACACTTGATCCGCACTCCTATTTTTTAGATCCTGAATCCTCAATGCGCTTTAATGAGGATTATACCGGTAAATACTACGGTCTTGGTATTCAGATTCAAAAACAGGAAGACCGGCTGGTAGTCATTGCCCCGATTGAAGGTACACCCGCCTGGCGGCTGGGGATTCAGCCTGGAGATGTCATTACCCACATTGATGGCGAAAGCACCAAACCGATGAGCAGCGTTGAAGCCATGCAAAAACTGCGCGGGGAAAAAGACACCAGGGTAACCATTACGATTCAGCGAGAAGGGCTCGATAAGCCTTTTGATCTGACCATTACCAGGGAAGAGATTCCTCTGGCCAGTGTTCCTTATTCCTTTATGCTCGATGAGTCAAAAAAGATCGGTTATATTTTTGTTCGATCGTTTGGCCGCAATACGGTGGATGAACTGGAAACCAAGCTTAAATCTCTTTCGCAAGCCGGGATGACCAGTCTCATTCTTGATCTGAGAGGTAATACCGGCGGGCCTGTTTTCCAGGCGGTTGATATGGCCGATGAATTTTTGCCCAAGGGAACATTGATTGTCTCGATGCGGGGTCGCAACCCGGCTTATAATCGCGATTTTTATGCCACTCGCAATGGCCAGTATGAAAATTTACCGCTGGTTATCCTGATCAATCAGGGGACAGCCAGCGCCTCGGAAATCGTGGCCGGAGCGATCATGGACCATGACCGCGGGCTGATTGTCGGTGAAGATTCCTGGGGAAAAGGTCTGGTTCAGACTGTTTTCCCACTCTCGGCTGACATGGCTTTAGCCCTGACCACCGCCCGCTATCTTACGCCGAGCGGCCGTTTGATTCAGCGTGATTTTTCTCATCTGGAAGATTATTATCTGGCCAAAAAAGCTCCCGACAGCCAGCGGGATGTAAAATACACTCTAAAGAAAGGGCGCAAGGTTCTGGGTGAAGGCGGCATCAGTCCTGATTATGAGGTCAAGTCCACCTATAAAATATTCACCGTTGAACTTATGTTTAAAGGTGCCTACTTTGGCTATGGCCGCCGCTTCAGCCAGCATCAGACGCCGCTGTCTAAAAAATATGTTTTCCCGCAGGAGCTAAAGGCTGGGGATGCTCCGCCTGCCGGGATGAAGGTCTTTGACGCCGGATTTGAAGTGACTCCGGAAGTTATTGAAGACTTCAAAGCTTATCTTGACGGGGCTAAAATCACTTACGATCCCGTTAAATTTAACGATGCTCTGGATGAAATCAAAGGCGAAATCAAACGGGAAATCTTTTCGTCGGTGGTCAGCCCGGAAGAAGGTGTGAAAGTTTCACGCCAGGTTGACCCGGTGGTGCTTAAAGCCATTGAGGTCATGCCGGAAGCGGCCGCCTTTTTAAAGTGAGAGAACCGGACCGTTTGACCCGGTTATCTGGCAGACGGAGAGGAGATGGCAATGAAAATAGCCCTGGCTTCTGACCACGCCGGTTATGATTTAAAAATGGTTATTGCCCGCTATCTCAGTCAGGAGGGAATTGATTTCTTTGATTTTGGCTGCCAGGCGGGAGAAAGCGTTGACTATGTTGATTACGGAGCGAAGGCTATCAGGCAAGTGGTCAGCGGTGAATTTGATCGGGCCATACTTTTCTGTGGAACAGGGTTGGGCATGGCCATTGTCGCCAATAAGTTTCCCGGCATAATTGCTACCCCTTGCTGGAATGAATTTACGGCTAAAGCCAGCCGCACCCACAATAATTCCAACTGCCTTTGTCTTGGTGGCCGGGTGTTAAGCGAGGAGCTGGCTCTGGCCATAGTCAAAATCTGGCTGGAAAATGAATTTGAAGGCGGTCGGCATGAGCGCCGGATTAATAAAATAAAAGAGCTGGAAAAAGAAAACTTCAAGCAGACTTAGCAGGTCTTTGAAAAGAAGTCGAGCTGGCTAACTGGTGGCCTGAAGCCGGCTCAGATAAAATCAAATAAGGAGAAGCTTGATGACCCGACTTAAAGAAAAATTGACTTTCTGGTCAGAGCAAATTGCAAAGAATAATCGCTGGCGCCAGCAGGAATGCTTTAACCTGATCCCTTCCGAAAACACTCCTTCTCTTCTGGTCAAACTGGCTGAAATTGCCGATCCTTCGGGGCGTTATGCCGAACACCGGACAATGAAGGGTCAGGAAGTCTATTTTTATCAGGGAACTGATTTTATCCGTGAGGTTGAACTGGAGGCCAGAAAAGAGCTAAAAGCCTATTTTGGCTGCCAGGATGTCGAACTGCGTCCGATTTCCGGTCAGATGGCTAATGAGGTTGTCTTTAAGGGACTGGTTAAGTTTGTTAACCGGAAAAGGCAGAAGGGAGAGCCCTTCCGGCGGCTTCGTCTCGTTATGAACAACGACCTCAACAAGGGTGGGCACTTGAGCTCTCAACCAATGGGCGCCTTATTCAACCTGGTGGAAGAAGATCCAGCCACAGGCAAAGAGAACGTCGTCAATATCCCCGTCCGGGAGGATAATCCCTATAAAGCTGATCTCGACCGGTTAGCTTCTCTTCTCCAGGACTACCGGCCGGAGCTGGTGGTTTTTGGCAAGAGCATGTTCATTTATCCTGAGCCGGTCAGGTTTGTTTATGAGCTGGTCAAGGACTGGCCGGATCGTCCGCTTCTCATGTATGACATGGCCCATGTGCTCGGCCTTTATGGAGCTTTTCAGGCTCCTTTTGAAGAAGGTGCCGATATTGTCACTGGCAGCACCCATAAAACTTTTTTTGGCAGCCAGCGGGGGCTTATCGCCAGCAATATCGCCCAGAACAGTCCCTGGGGGCAGCTCTGGACAGATATTCAAAGCAGAGCTTTCCCTGGCTCGACCTCCAATCATCACTTAGGAACTTTGCTCGGTCTTCTTCTGGCCACCTATGAAATGAATGAATTCAAGGAAGCCTATCAGAATCAGGTCAGGAAAAATGCTAAAGCGCTGGCCCGTTATCTGAAAGAGGCCGGAATTCCGGTCGAGGGCGATGAAGCCGATGGCTTGACTGAAACCCATCAGGTGCTGATCAGGGTCAAACAATTTGGTAATGGACAGGAATTAGCCCGGCGTCTCGAGGACAATAATATCATCACCAATTATCAGGCTCTGCCTGACGATACGACTTTCCTGGAGTCATCCGGTATCAGGCTGGGCGTCCAGGAGATGACCAGATTCGGCATGAAAGAAAAGGATTTTGAGATTCTGGCCAGCCTCATAGCTGAAGTTATCAGGAAAAACAAGTCGGTCCGGGATGAAGTTAAACGTTACCGTCAGAATTTTCTGGAAATGCAGTATTGCCTGCCAGAAAAGGAGGCGGTCGAGCTGGCCTCAAATCTATTTTTGAGCCTTTTCCCCGCCAGAGGAGTAGGTCAAAAGCTGGTGGAGAATCTGGCCAGCAAGATCAAAGAAGAGGGGAATTAAAAAGCAAAGCCGGCAGGCAAAGGAGACAAAATGAAGATTCTCATCATAGGCTCAGGTGGACGTGAACATGCTCTAGCCTGGAAAATAAAGCAGAGTCCTCACTGCGAGAAGCTCTATGCAGCACCCGGCAATGGTGGTTTGGCCCAGATCGCCGAGCTGGTACCAATTGAGGATAATCAGATTGTCGAGCTGGCCGATTGGGCCAAGGACAACAAAATTGGTCTGACGGTAGTTGGACCAGAGCTGCCCCTGGCTATGGGAATTGTTGATGAATTTGAGGCCCGGGGACTTAAAATCTATGGACCAAATAAAAAGGCAGCCGAGATAGAGAAAAGCAAGATCTTTGCCAAGGAGTTTATGAGCAGGCACCGTATTCCGACCGGCAGTTTTAAGGTGGCTGACACTCCTGAACAGGCCTTAAAAATTTTAAACTCCGGCCAGTTCTCTTTTCCTGTGGTCATCAAGGCTGATGGCCTGGCCGCCGGCAAAGGTGTTTCTATTTGTGCCAATATCAAACGGGCTGAAGATACCATTAACGATATGATGGTTAAAAAGAAATTTGGCCCGGCCGGCGAGCGGGTTATCATCGAAGAGCACCTCATAGGACGGGAATTGTCCTTCATTGTTTTTACTGACGGTGTCCGGGTTCAGCCGCTGGTCACAACGATGGACCACAAAGCTGCGTATGATGGCGACAAAGGACCCAATACCGGTGGAATGGGAGCTATCTCGCCTTCGCCGTTCGTTTCTGAAAAACTCTTCAGCCAGATCATGGACGAGGTTATTTATCCCACGATCACTCGCCTTCTGGAAGAGGGCCGCCGCTTTAAAGGCACACTTTATGCTGGCCTGATGGTAACTGACGAAGGGCCGAAAGTCCTCGAATACAACTGCCGCTTCGGTGATCCGGAAACCCAGGCCCAGATGCTGCGGCTGGAATCTGATCTGGTGGAAATTTTGATGTCAGTAATCGATGAAGATTTACTTCAGAAAGAAATCAAATGGAGCACGAGACCATCGGGTTGTGTGGTTCTTGCTTCCGGTGGATATCCCTTAAAATATGAAACGGGAAAATTGATAGCGGGACTGGAGGAAGTGGCCAAAGTGCCGGGCCTTGTTATCTTTCATGCTGGTACAAAGTTAGTTGATGGCCATTTTTATACCAGCGGTGGCCGGGTGCTAAATGTCTGTGCTTCAGAGCCAACCCTGACCCAGACGATGAAAAAGATTTATGACCATATTCCAACCATTTATTTTGAAGGCATGTTTTACCGCAAGGATATTGGAGCTGTAAAGGAGGCCAGATGATTGTTACCATTTTTTTAGGCAGCGATTCCGATTTTGATATTATCAAAGAAGGTCTGGATATTCTTCAGGAATTTGGAGTTTCTTATAATCTGGAGGTGACCTCGGCTCACCGCTCGCCGGAGAGAACCAGCCGGTTAATTAAAGAAGCCGAGCAAGGCGGAACAAAAGTTTTTATTGCTGTGGCTGGTAAAGCTGCCCATCTCCCCGGGGTGGTGGCTGCCCAGACTGTTCTGCCGGTTATCGGCGTACCGGTCGAGAGCCAGGCTCTGGCCGGACTGGATGCACTGCTCTCCATCGTTCAGATGCCCAAAGGGATTCCGGTGGCAACTGTGGCCCTGGGCAAAACCGGTGGAGCCAATGCGGCTCTGCTGGCCATTTCGATTCTGGCTCTGTCTGATGATGGGCTGAGGGCCAGGCTTGTCTCTTACCGTCAGAAGATGGCCGAAAAAGTTGAGGAGAGTTCGAGGAGGCTCAAAGAAAAATTATGACCCGGGTCTTCATTCATAATTTCGGCTGCCGGGTAAATCAAGCCGAAGCCTTTGACTGGTCCGAGAAACTGGCCGAAGCCGGATTGATCGTCGATAAGGACTGGCGGGTGTCAGATCTGGTTGTGGTTAATACCTGTGGTCTGACCGGCCGGGCCGAGGCCGATGTCAGACAGTTTCTGCGAAAACTCCACCGCGAAAAGCCTTCTACCCGGGTGGTTGTGACCGGCTGTCTGGCTGAAAAAAACCGGGAAGAATTCAGCCAGTATGGAAATGTCTCGGCGATTGTCCCCAACTCAGCCAAGGATGGCCTGGTCAGGGAAGTGGTCAGCCTGACCGGAGAAACCCGACAGGCTCAGGAGAAAATTCAGCCGGTTAATTACCGTTCGCGGGCCCTGGTTAAAATTCAGGACGGCTGCAATGCCCGCTGCACGTTCTGCCTCATACCTTATCTCCGGGGCCCAGCTCGGAGTGTTCCGGTTGAGGCGATTATCACTCAGATCGAAAAAGCGGTTGCCCGTGGTTTTAAGGAAGTTGTCCTGGCCGGGATTCACCTTTGTGCCTACGGAGAAGACCTCGCTCCGTCGGTGACTCTTCTCAGCCTGCTTCAGGAAATAGTTAAAATTGAAGGACTCGAGCGCCTGCGCCTGAGCTCGCTTGACCCGCGGCTTCTGCCCGAAAGCTGGCTTGAATTTATGGCCGGCGAAGAGAAAATCTGTCCTCATTTTCACCTGTCATTCCAGCATGCCTCACCTGAGGTATTAAAGAAAATGGGACGGCGGAGCCGACCGGAAGAATATACGGCGATTCTGGATTACCTCCACCGGCATCGCCCCGAAGCCAGCCTGGGAGCAGACATCATTGTCGGCTTCCCCGGCGAGGAAGAGGAAGACTATCTATTTTTAAAAAGCTTTCTCGAACAGTCGCCGCTGACTTACTTCCATGTTTTCTCCTATTCGCCGCGTCCCGGGACCCCGGCTGCGCGCTGGGCAGGTGTCTCTGAGAAAATAAAAAAAGAAAGAGCTACTGAACTCAGGAAAATTTCAAGAGAAAAAAATCTGGCTTTTAGGATGAAATTTTTAAACGAGGAACGACCGGCGGTGGTTATCAGAAAAAAAGGGACAAGGGCCGAAGCCCTGACTGATAACTATATCAAAGTCTCCTTGAATGATTCGTCAGGAGTCGAGGTCAGGGAGATGGTTAAAGTTAGAATCAAGGAAGTCTCACCGCTTGAAACTAGGGGTGAGGTAATTTAAATGGCCAGAATAAAAGTCCTGCCAGCGGAGGTGGCCCAGAAAATTGCGGCCGGAGAGGTGGTTGAGCGGCCGGTCTCGGTCGTCAAAGAGCTAATCGAAAATTCCCTGGATGCCGGTGCCACCGAGATTAAAATCGAACTGGAGGAAGGCGGGAAAAAGTTAATCCGCCTTCAGGATAATGGCTGCGGCCTCAGCCAGGAAGACGCTGTTCTCTGCTTTAAACGCCATGCGACCAGCAAGCTGGAAAAAGAGGAAGACCTCGAGCACATAGCGACCCTGGGTTTTAGAGGCGAAGCACTGGCCAGCATTTCGGCTGTCTCCAGGTTGACTCTTAAGACTTATAACGGTGAGGGCGACCGTGGTTATCAGGTGGAAAGGGAAGGCGATCGCTTAATTCGTTTTTTGGAGATAGCTTTCCCGCCGGGAACCATGGTTGAGGTCAGAGACCTTTTCTTTAATCTTCCGGCCAGGCGCAAATTTTTGCGAGGTGAACGTTCCGAGCTCAATCTGATTACGAGTTATGTGACCCAGGTTGCCCTGGCTTTTCCTGGGGTAAAATTTCTTTTGATTCATAATAACCGGCAGCTTTTAAACTGTCCGGCTGTCTCCAGACTGGAGGAGAGGGTTTATCAGCTTTATGGGCGGCAGCTCCTTGATGGTCTGATGACGGTTGACTATGAAGAGGGCGGTTACCGGCTGAGCGGCCTGAGCTCGAGACCTTTTGCCGGGCGAGCTGACCGTCAGCATCAGTTCTTCTTTGTCAATCGCCGGCCGATAAAAGACAGGGTTCTCAGTGCCGCCCTGACTCAGGCTTATCTGGGTATGCTGGACAGGCAAAAGAGCCCTGAATGTTTTCTCTTCCTTGATCTGCCCTACGAACTGGTTGATGTCAATGTTCATCCGGCCAAAGCAGAAATCAGATTTAAAGAACCACAGGCAGTTTTCCGGGTGATTTTACACGGGATTGAACTGGCGGCCAGAAGTGAAAGCCTGATCAAACCGGTCATGGTAGGCGAGGCCGGGCGGGTAGAAAACAGACAGCCGGCGAAGGAAACAAAAGAGGCCGAACTCAATCTTCAGGAAAAAGAAGAGCAAAAAGAGAATGAATCGGAGGTTGAGAAAGAGCCGCAGGAAGAGATTCAGGCTCCAGAGTGGTCAAGGCAGGCCAGCCCGACCTGGCGGCAGCCAGGCGATGCTCAGCAGGTAGCAGAAAACTCAGCTACCTCCAGGGCTGGGCGCCGGGTGCTGGGTCAGTATCTAAATGCCTATCTGGTGGTGACCTCGGAAGAAGGGCTGATGATTGTTGATCAGCACAATGCTCATGAACGCCTTCTGTTTGAAAAGTTTAAAAAACTTGATGAGGAGAAAGGCTGGGCCAGCCGTCAGATGCTTTTCCCTCAGGTTCTGGAACTGAGCCCGGAGGAAGTTTTGCATCTCGAGGAGCTGCAGGAGGAACTGGCCGGATTGGGTTTTGAACTGGAGCCCCTCGGCGAGAGAAGTTATTCTCTGCGGGCTTTTCCTGATATTTTCGATGAAGCCAGGGCCACAGAAATTCTTCGGGGAATTCTGGCCGAGGGCGGGCCGGAGCGGCTTAAAAGTAAAAGAGATAAAATGCTGGCCACCATGGCCTGTAAAGCGGCCATCAAAGCCGGCCAGCCTTTGAGTCAGGCCGAGATGGAATTTTTAGCGGCCGAGCTTTTTCAAACCACACAACCCGGCGTTTGCCCGCATGGCCGTCCGATTATCGTTGAAATTTCTCGTGATAAAATTGAAAAGACGCTGGGTCGCCAGCCGGGACGGACCGGCTAAATTGACAATCTGCCGGGCTTTCTGTTAAGATTTTAATCCAAAATAGACTCCTTGTTCATATGAACTGGAATTAAAAAACGGGGAGTGGCGCAGCCTGGTTTAGCGCGCCTGCCTTGGGAGCAGGAGGTCGTCGGTTCAAATCCGATCTCCCCGATTTTTTTACTTGAGAAACTGATGCGCCTGTAGCTCAGTAGGATAGAGCAGCTGCCTTCTAAGCAGCGGGTCGGGGGTTCGAATCCCTCCAGGCGCGTTTTTCTTTTTCTGAAGAGACCCGATTAAGTTAAGCCAGGCTGGAAGTCGGCAGGTTATACCTTTCCTGGATAATGTCGGTGCAGGCTCTGACGGCTGAGGGCTCAAAGAGCGTCCCGGCATCGCCGTTTATCTCCTGCAGGACCAGGTCAGGAGCGACAGCCGAGCGGTAAGGACGGTGCGACAGCATCGCCTCGACTACATCGGCCACGGCCAGAATCTTAGCCATCGGGTGAATCTGGTTGTCCTTTATTCCCATCGGATAGCCGCTGCCGTTAAGCCTTTCATGGTGCTGATAGACTATATCGGCTACCGGCCAGGGGAATTCTATGGTTTTCAAGATTTCACAGCCGACTCGCGGATGGTCTTTAATCATTTCAAATTCGTTGGCGTTAAGCGAGCCGGGTTTATTCAGGATTTCGGCTGGAATGGAAATCTTCCCGAGGTCATGAACCTGGGCAGCCAGCCTGATTTCGTCAATTTCTTCAGCTGGATAGGCTAATCTGGTGGCAATCGACCGGGCCAGGTCGGATACCCGCCGCTGATGTCCGGCGGTATAGGGATCCCGTGACTCAATCGTCAGCGAAATGGCCTGAATCGTAGCCTGCATGGTTTTTCTTAACTTAGCCAGAGTATCGATCAGGTCATTTTCGGTCCTTTTTCTGGGAGTAATGTCTCTCAAAATAACCAGAGTCTGGCCAGGTTTCGTTTCCAGAGGAGAAGTGCTGGCTTCAACGTATCTTACCTCGCCTTTAAAATTAATTAACCTGAACTCTACCAGTCCGTTCCCTCCGGGGAGGTTTGGTTTAGACAGAGAATTGGTAGCAGTTGAGAAAAGATGCCGGTCCTCAGGGTGAACCAGGCGAAGGAAGTTAAAATTCCTGGAGTAAATCTCTTCCTTCTTATAACCCGTTAACCTTTCAAAGGCGGGGTTGATAAACTCAAAGCCGGCCGGGGAAGTGACATAAATCCCTTCTCGGGTATGATCGATTATAGTTTTAATGATTTCCTGATTGCTGCTCTGAATATCTTCAACGGTCATGAATAGATACCTCCACTCGTCCACACAAAATATTAGTCGCTTGAACCGGTCATAAGTTGAAAAAGTGACAAAAAAAGACTTGAATTATCTTTTCTTTTGGTTTATTAAATTAAATCGGGCAAGATGAGGCTGAATGAATAGTCATTAAAAGAAATCCAGGAGACTCTTCGTCATGACCAATCCCTTAACTATTAGAGGTGTAGAGCTAACCTTTTTGGGTGAGACAAAAAATGTTAATTTCACCCCCGGGTTAGCCGGAGTTGAGTATTGACGCTATAAGAGAGAAAGAAGAAACTGAGGGAGATATTGGAAGGTGAGAAAGATTTCTTTTGACAAATTTTGCTCAAAATGCTAGAAAGGTTTTAAACAATGCCTTCTAAACTTGGTGAGCTGCTCTTAAGGGAAAAGCTTATAGATTCGGAAAAACTGCGCCAGGCCATCGACTATCAAAAAAAGAATAACCTGCCAGTTAGCTCAGCTCTGGTGGCTCTCGGCTTCCTGACTGAAGAAGAAATCGCTCAAGCCTTGAGCCGGCAGCTCGGCTATCCCTATATTGACCTTGACCAGTTCGAAGTTTTTCCTGAAGTTATAAGTCTCATTCCAGCTGATACTGCTAAAAAGAATCTGGTCATGCCGATCCATAAGATTAAATCCTTTCTAACCCTGGCCATGGTTGATCCGACCGACTTAGAGGTGATCGAAGATATCAGATTCAGGACCGGGCTGAGTGTTCAGCCGGTCATTTCGACTGAAACCGGTGTTTCTAATGCCATCAATAGATACTACGGAACAAGTGATGCCCTTAAAGTCAAGAAACTCATTGAAGATATTGAGCTGGCCGATGGGGGTGGGGTTAATGTCGTTGAAGAGAAAGAAATTTCGGAAGACTCCGACTATGATGTGGCCGAGATGCAGCAGGCCAGCAACGAAGCTCCGATCATCACCCTGGTCAATCAAACTTTTATTGATGCCATTAAAAAGGGAGCCAGCGACGTCCATTTTGAACCTTATGAACAGCAATTCCGCATCCGCTACCGGATAGACGGTGACCTGTATGAGGTGGCTGACCTGCCTTTAAAATTCAGAAGCCCGGTTTTATCGAGAGTCAAAATCCTGGCCAATATGGACATTGCCGAAAAGCGCCTGCCTCAGGATGGAAGAATCAAGCTCCGGGTTAAGCTCGACAACGGCAAGAAAAAAGAAGTTGATATGCGTGTTTCCTCCCTCCCGACGATGTTTGGCGAGAAAATCGTCGCCCGTATCCTCGACAAGGAAATGCTCAAGCTCGACCTGACCCAGCTGGGCTTTGAACCGGAATCGCTGGAAATTTTCCAGGAAGCCATCCACCGGCCCTGGGGAATTATTCTGGTCACCGGGCCAACCGGCAGCGGCAAGACCAATACCCTTTACTCGGCAGTTTCCAATCTAAACACCATTGATGTCAATATCATGACCGCCGAAGACCCGGTCGAATTTTATATCCCCGGCATCAATCAGGTCCAGGTTAAGGACGAAATCGGTTTGACCTTTGCCAGTGCCCTGAGGTCTTTTCTCCGCCAGGACCCGGATATCATGCTGGTCGGTGAAATTCGTGACTATGAGACAATTGATATGGCCATTAAAGCCGCTCTGACTGGTCATCTGGTCTTCTCCACCATTCATACCAATGATGCCCCATCCACCATTGCCCGTATGATCAACATGAACGTTGAGCCGTTTTTAATCGCTGACTCGGTCGTGCTGATTGTTGCCCAGAGATTGGTCCGTCGGCTCTGCCAGAAATGCTGTGAACCGCATGATCTGCCCAAAAGGGCGCTGCTCGATATGGGCTTTGGCGAAGACGAAATTGATGATCTGCATATTTTTAAGGCTCATGGCTGTGAGGCTTGCAATAATACCGGTTATAAGGGCAGGACAGCTTTATTTGAGGTGATGAAAATCACCGATGAAATAAAAGAGATGATCCTTAATCGAGCTACGAGCCGCGAAATTAAACGGAAAGCAATTGAAAACGGCATGTTGACTCTCCGCCGCAGCGGGCTCGTCAAGATCAAAAACGGTGTCACCTCGGTTGAGGAAGTTCTCAGAGAAACTGTCAGAGACTGGGAATAGGAGGAATGAATGGCCAAGCCAATCTATGAACTTTTAAAAATTGCGGTGGAAGAAAATGCCAGCGACCTTCATATCACGACCTATGTGCCCCCGCGGATCAGAGTCGACGGGCGTTTAAAAAATATTGACCATCCGCCGCTCCAGCCCTCCGAGACACAGGAACTCATCTACAGCTTGCTCAATGACAAACAGAAGAAGGTCTTTGAGGAAAAGTGGGAACTTGACTTCTCCTTTGGTTTGAAGGAACTGGGCCGGTTCAGAGCCAATGTTTTCAGACAGAAAGGAGCAGTAGCTGCTTCTTTCCGGCGTTTTCTGCCCCAGATGTGGAGCTTTGCCCAGCTGGGAATTCCCCAGCGGGTAGTTCAGCTCTGTAGCCTGCCCCGCGGCTTGATTCTGGTCACCGGTCCTACCGGCTGCGGCAAATCTACCAGTATTGCCTGCATGCTCGACTATATCAATCACGAACGGGATGTCCACATCGTCACGGTTGAAGACCCGATTGAATATTACTTTGTCCCCAAGCGGGCCATCATCAACCAGAGAGAACTCTTCACCGATACCCTTTCCTATGCCAATGCTCTGCGATCAGTCCTGCGGGAGGACCCGGACGTGGTCTTTGTTGGCGAGATGCGCGATTATGAAACAGTTGAGGCTACCCTGCGCGTGGCTGAGACGGGCCATTTGACTTTTTCGACCCTGCACACCAATTCGGCCCCCGAATCAATTTCGAGAATTATTGATATATTCCCCAGCCAGTATCAGAGCCAGGTGCGGGTGACTCTCTCTATGATTCTGGAAGCGGTTATGACCCAGACACTTCTCCCCAGAGCCGATGGCAAGGGCCGGGTGCTGGCCATGGAAATCTTGATTCCCAATCCGGCCATCAGAAACCTCATTCGCGAAAACAAGATCCATCAGATTTATTCAGCCATGCAGATGGGCCAGGAAAAATTCGGCATGCAGACGATGAACCAGAGCCTGGCCAGCCTTTATCTGAGGCGGATTATCACCTATGAGACTGCCATGTCGGTGACGGCCAATCCGGAAGAGCTTATAGATATTATCCAGAGACATGAGGGAACCGGCAGCAAAAAGGGCAGTTCCTATACTGCCGGAAAATAGCGGGGGATGCGATGATTCCCGGTTTTTGGTGATTTTATAGACAAGAAAGAAGGAGAAAGAATATGGCTGTTTATGTCTGGAGAGGGAAAAACAGATACGGAGACGTGGTCGGCGGCGAAAGAGTAGCCGAGTCGATCGAGGATCTAACCAGGACTCTGCAGCGCGACCAGATCGCCATCATCAGTATAAAACCAAAAAGGGCCATGCCGGCCATACCTTTTCTAAAAAGAGAAAAGGTCAAGCTTAAAGAGCTGTCTTTTTTCAGCCGCCAGCTATCGGTTCTAATTGATGCTGAATTGCCTCTTATCCAGAGCCTGGGGCTCCTGGCTGAACAGCAGAAAAATAAATATTTTGCCCGGGTTATTACCGAGGTTAAAGAAGATGTCGAAGCTGGAGCGGCCCTCAATCAGGCTCTCCGCAAGCATCCCAAGGTCTTTGATGACCTTTACTGCAACTTAGTGGCTTCAGGCGAGCAGAGCGGTTCGCTCGATACAATGCTTCGGCGGCTGGCCGATTACCAGGAAAGCATGCTGAAATTAAGAGCCAAGGTCAAACAGGCCATGATTTATCCGACGGCCATTGTTGCCTTTGCCATCATTGTGGCCATTTTCATGCTGTGGAAAGTCATCCCGGTCTTTGGCGGCATTTATCAGGAATTAGGGGCTCAGTTGCCTGGCTTGACGGCGGCCGTTTTGGGCTTGAGTAATTTTGTCAGCGATTACATCGTTTTCATCGTGGTTGGCCTGATAGCCATCATAGTTCTCTACCGGCAATGGTCAAAGACACCGGCCGGGCGGGAGATAGTTGACCGCACCAAGCTAAAGCTGCCGATCATGGGTAATCTTATGCAGAAGATTTCCCTATCCAGATTTACCAGAACTTTGAGCACCCTGATTGGTGGCGGTGTGCCGATGCTGGAAAGTTTGAAAATTGCTTCGACCACCACCGATAACGTCATTATCGAGCGCCAGGTTTTAAATGCCAGGCAGATGGTCTCGGAAGGGAAAAACCTGCATGAGTCTTTAAAAAAGGCCAGCCAGGATCAGTTCCCGGCCATGATGATTCAGATGGTCAATGTCGGCGAGTCAACCGGTACCCTCGATGAAATGCTGGGCAAGCTGGCCAATTTCTTTGATGATGAAGTTGACAATGCGGTGAGTTCACTGCTATCGGCGCTGGAACCACTGGTTTTGATATTTGTCGGCGGTATTGTCGGGACACTGGTTATTTCGATGTATCTGCCGCTGTTTAACCTCATTCAGCAGTTTTAAACAAGGGCCGGAGGAAGAGAAGGCAGATGAAGATGGGCAAGTCGAGTGGCCAGCAGCCCTGGCTGTGAATAAAAAGCAGCCTGGTTGTGAATCGCCAGCTGCCCTTTAAAATCTGGGGCTTAAGGCTCCAGAGGAAAAGATAGCGGGAGCGGGTCAATAAGGGAGCGAAGAGGGAATTTCTGAGGTAAATAGTTATGGCTGAAACTGTCGAAAAGAAAGACCTTCTCCGCTATATCTTATTCCGTCTGCTCATTATTACCTGCATTTTAATTGCGGCTTTAATCATTCAGTATTCTACCGGCAATCCTTTCCCGCCAGTTTTTCTTTATGCTATAGCGGGCTTTTATGGCCTGTCGTTTATCTATTATCTTCTTTATCTCTGGGGGAAATGGCTCACCGGCCAGGCCTATCTGCAGCTTATTATGGACCTTTTGCTCATCACCTTTCTGGTTTATATCTCGGAAGGTGTTACCACTTCGACTTATTTTCTCTATATTTTTGCCATTATTGCTGCCAGCTTGGTCATTTCGGTTAAGGCGACTTACTTAGCCGCGGCTCTGTCAGCTATTCTTTTTGGTGTCCTGGTGGATGGGACTTACTTTGGATTTATCCCGCATTTTAATAAAGAGGAGGCCAGTCGCCTTCCCTTCGGAACGGTTTTATTCAACCTGATTTTAGCCTGGGCCATATTTTTTGCGGTCGCCTTTTTTATGAGTTATCTCTCGAAAAGCTTGCGGAAGACCAGTCAGGCTCTGGCTCAGGCCCAGAAAGAACTCATCTTGAGGGAAAGGCTGGCCGAGGCCGGGCGCCTGTCAGCCACTCTGGCTCATGAGATAAGAAATCCCCTAGCCTCCATTTCGAGCGCCGTCCAGATGCTCAAGGCGGAGATGAATGGCAATGGCGAGAGGGCGCGGCTCATGGAGATTATTGTCCGCGAATCAAACCGCGTCTCGCAGCTTCTGGAACAGTTTCTGGATTTTTCGGCTCCATCGAAAAAAATGTTTACCGAGATTGATCTGGGCCTGCTTCTCCACGAAACAGTCGAGATGCTGCGGAGCGGTGGTGACCTGGATGGGGAAAAAATCCGGGTGGAAGGTAATTATTTAGTCCGCAAAATTACTTATTACGGCAATCCCAATCACTTTAAACAGATTTTCTGGAACCTCATCAAAAATGCCATCAAAGCCATGCCGGAGGGCGGACGCCTCAGCCTGAGTTTTTATAATTCGAAGCGCGAGGGTCTGAAAATTGTGGTTTCTGATAC